>Ga0163179_10003155_pt1 | contig 11278 bp, 15 predicted proteins | sample AtlANTMetagenome_FD_109643 | JGI IMG/M metagenome (GOLD analysis project Ga0163179, IMG submission 109643) | Marine eukaryotic phytoplankton communities from the Atlantic Ocean - Atlantic ANT 2 Metagenome | ecosystem: Environmental > Aquatic > Marine > Oceanic | place: North Atlantic Ocean... | reverse complement strand
TGTTACATTTCACGGAACTTGTATCGTGCATGAAAGATTTACACCAGAAGAAATTAGAGAGTACAGAAAAAACTATCCTGGAATAGTTGTATTGGCTCACCCAGAGTGTCCACCAGAAGTTGTAGCAGAAGCAGACTACACAGGATCAACTTCCAAGATGAGCAATTATGTCAGAGACAAGCAACCTAAGAAAGTTTTAATGGTCACAGAATGTTCCATGAGTGACAATGTCGCTATCGAGAATCCAAATGTAGAAATGATCAAGCCTTGTAATCTATGTCCGTACATGAAAAAGATCACACTGAAAGGCATTTACAATAGTTTGGTTAACGGCACAGAAGAAGTTAAACTGTCAGAAGCAGTAATGGATAAAGCAAGAGCATCAATCAAAAGGATGATAGCAGTCAAATGAAACCGACACTACTGATAATAACAGGTCCACAAGGATCAGGCAATCATTTGTTCAGTAAAATATTTTCTTATCACAAAGATGTTTATGGGTGGAATGCATTGTATAAAAACAAATGGGTCGGACATGACAAAGAAGTGTTTCAGCCATATTGGTTGCAACCAAAGAAACTTAAAGACTTCGACTGGACACAATCCAAATATTTTGTCACAAGTATCAGTTGTCCTTTTATTTTAATCAAAGATTTTACTATTCCCAAATACAAAAAATTTATCAATGAGGCAAAAAAATATGCAAATGTAAAAGTGGCTGTGATTGGACGTGATAAGAATATTTTAAAGCATCAACAATTAAGAGTACGTAGAGGCAAGTACACAACACCTACTTTTTTGAAACATCTTAAATCTATCAAAGATCCTTTTTATCTGAGCCAAGAACTGTTTTTCTTATACGGCACAAATTATCTTAGAAGTGTATCCAAGCAACTAGATTTTCCCATAAGCACAGGCACCTACATGAAAAATTTATCCAAGCATGAAGCAAATAAAAAGTATATTAAGAAAGCCAACAGAGGCAAGTTCGACAAATACCAATTCAAGATAAACTACTAGATGAATCTCAAACAAATACATACCGGATGCCAGTTCACGGAAGGACCTTGTTATCTAAGGGATTCAAACAAACTAATTTGGAGTGACATTCCAGGCAACACCATGTATAGTTTTGATTGGCATCAAGTTGAAGTATACAGAACACCATCTAATTTTGCAAACGGCAATACCACCGACAACGAAGGCAATCTAATCACGTGTGAACATGGAGCAAGGAGAGTAACAAAGACAGATAAAAATAATGTTACAACTTTGGTTGTCGATGAGTTTGATGATAAGAGACTTAATTCACCCAATGATATCTGTGTGCATTCCAACGGCACTGTGTTTTTTACTGACCCACCTTATGGAATCTTACCTGGCAAAAGAATCGGAGGCTATCCGGGCAAGATGCAGTATGGCGGTTGTTATGTGTTCAAGTATGACCCAACGAGCAAATCAATAGAAGCAATAGTCACAGACATGGATAGGCCCAACGGCATAGCATTATCCAGAGACGAAACACATCTAATGATTAGCAACTCTGGTGATGTAAAATATTTGCGTAGATACGAGATTGATAAAAATTTAAACCTTTCTAATCCTATAGAATTTGCAAGACAGGATCCAAAAAATGTATTCGATGGTTTTAGATTTGATAGTGAGGACAACCTTTGGACAAGTTGTGGCAAGGCTGTGATTTGTTACGACACATCAGGCAAACAAATTGATGCCATTGAGATACCAGAAAGAGTATCCAATGTGGAATTTGGCGGAGTGGACGGCAAGACTTTGTTCATCACGGCGAGCACTTCCGTATACATGACAGATCTTGAAATTAAAGGTGCCAAATTTATCTAATATTAAATACAGCACAATGAAGATCACCGAACTTATAACAGGCGAAAGGGAACCTGGCGAATACATATATCACGCAACCCGATTCGATAATCTAAAAGAGGGTCTAACCAGTATCAAAGAACAAGGACTACTGAAAGCCAAAGAGGCCCTGTATGGTCCAGGTGTGTACATGGGATATAATCCGCAAGAATGCCTGTGTCAAGTAAGTTGCAAGGAATCAAGAGTTCTTGAAGCAAGATGGCAATCAATCAGAGTGTTGTACGGAGCAGACCCCACAAATCCTGCAAGTATGCCTGACAGTTACAAACTACAAAACATCGCAGAAGGACTAAGAACAATACAAAAGTTGGGTGTATCAAATATTAAATCTGGATTAAAGGATGAAAACTTTTACCAGGTTGCGGCCAAAGATGCAGTGATATTACGTGCCGACTGGGAAAAAATTAAAGAGATGTTTGGTGAGGATGTACAGATGGAACCCAATACTATTGTCGTACCCGACACTATTCCATCTTCATTGCTAGAAGTTGAACACACTCCAGGACAATGGATCAGCATTGATGAAGCGATTGAAAAGTTACAATAATTAATACAAATGAACGAAGCAGAATTAAATTATTTCAAAAACATCTGGAACCCACGTTGGCGTGACAAGAAACTTTCAGGATGGGCACTTCTGGAAAAGTTCAAACCAGAAGACAAGATACTAGATATTGGTTGTGGAAAAAATTTTATCAAAGGCAAACTTGGCGATCAAGTGTACGGTATAGACCCAGCATTCCAAGAAGCAGACGAGATGGTAACCATTGAAGACTTTGAACCAAAAGACAAATATAATGTTTTTGTATGTCTAGGAAGTATTAACTTTGGCACAGCAGAAGAGATAGAAGCACAGTTACAGAAGATCACTGACATGGCAGAACCAGGTGCTAGAATATATTGGAGACAAAACTCATACGGTAATGATCATAGCAGTCCAGAAGCAAGTGTGGTCAGATTCTTTCCATGGAGCATAGATATAAACAAAAAGTATTGTGAAAAATACGGATATACATTACATGACATACAGGTTGAGCCTGAAAATGCTAACAGGCTGTATGCTGAATGGATCAAAAACTAATCAAGTAATTCTTTAACTTCATCTGGCAACACAGGATTTTCCATTCTCTCTGGATGCCAAACCACTCCATATATTGGATGTTCGTTGTGTCTGAATGCTTCAACGTTGCCCTCGCTGTCATGAGCGATCGCAGTCATGTTCTTGCCCAGTTCAGTTATACATTGTGCGTGATAGCACTTCACCATATGTTTCTTATCATACATTGTGATTTCGACATCACAATCTATGTGTCCTTCCACTTTGCCATGCTTACCTCCACAAAGATCATTGATCACAAACGCACCGTGGCATATACCAATTATGGGTATTTTCTTTTTGAAAGAATGAGCAAACAACAAGTTCTCTGTCTTGTGCCGGGCAGGACTGTCTGGACCACCTGTGAGAAGTAAACAGTCGTAATCATAATCTGGTACTTTAACTATGTTGGGTACAGGTATTATCTCGTGTTTTTGTAGGAAATGGTAGTATGTCCGTTCCAAAGCATCAAACGGCTTACTGAATTTAACATATTCTTCTTGACTAACCACAATTCGCATTGTAATATTTAAGTTATCAGTATACGCCGGCTAAATATCTATACTTTTAAAAGAAACGGAGAAAAACATATGTTAACAGCAAAAGAATTCGTAGCAAAGATTGAAGCAGAAAACGAGCCTCTATTCAAGGCTGGTGAGATGCAGATCAAGGCTTACTACGAAAAAAACGAAAACAACAAAGCAGAGTTGTTAGATAACTTTACTGGTCGTATGGTCAACGAGAGAATGAACATGGAAGAAATTTCAAAAGAAGTTGCGGCGGCAGACGCTGGAACAGATCCTGAGAAATTAATCCTTCTTTCGAAACAGGCACACGACGAAGCAAAGCACTTTCAATTCGTAAAAGAAGTTGTTGAGTACCTATCAGGTGAAAAGATCAATATGCAAGAGGCAGTAGAAACTCATGCTAAGAAATTGGAACTTAAAGGTGCGGCGTTGATCAAAAAGTACAACTGCAATAGCAATCCATTAATGTTAGGTTTATACCAATTATTAGCGGAAGGCAGAGCGGCAAGAAACTGGGGAATGATGGCGAAGTGTATCAAAGATCCGTTTATTGCAAACAGATATGCCAAAATTGCTAAAGACGAAACTTTCCATGCTACTATCGGTAGAATGGAACTTGAGAAACTTTGTGATTCACAAGAAGCTCAAGATGAGATCAATTCAGTAATCAACGATTTCAGAAGAGACTTACACGCAATTAATTCTGCAAAAACTGGAGAACTTCCAGAAGCAAGAGAGTTAATGGCGGCTTACGCATAATAATTTAAATTATTAATACTAAAGGGCGGTATTTTATCGCCCTTTTTTTACGACTTAAATACCCTGAAAGCCGTAGACAATATGTTTAATTGTGTTACAATAATGAGTAAATACCTAAACTATGCAAAAGCACACTAGAAGTTTATTAGAAGAATTAAGTTCAATGCCTCTTAAAAGAGATAAAGAAGAGGTGGTTGAAAGCAGAGCATCTCACATTCTAGAGAGTGCAATTAGACTGATGACCTATATCAGAGAAAACTTCGATCAAGACACAGCATTTAAACTAGAAAAGAAATTTAATTCTGCATTGAAGAACATGGACGCATCAAAGTTTTCAAAAGGCGTAGCCAGAATCAAAGAGAACAAAGACGTCAAAGAAAACGTTCTAAAAATCAAGGACGGCGAATACCAAGAGGACTAATGTCTGAGAAGATAAAGGTCTCGACGCACTCACCATTCCAAAAACTTACCGCAGTTGCTATTGGACAAGGACTATCTGAAGATGTCTTTGATTGGATAACTGAAGATAAGATCAAAGCACCCATGCAGAAGATACTTCGTGAGACAAATGAAGACATGGCAGAGTTCAAAAGAGTTCTAGAAAGCCTAGGAGTCAAAGTGTATCAACCCAAACCATTGCGAAGAGAAACATTAACAAACAAAGATGAGATACCCCATGTGCCTTTGCAACCACGTGACATATTCCTTACACTTGGTAACACCTGTTATCAACAAAACACCAATGGTGTGTATGATTACATGAAAGACATAGTGCATGAAGACTGCCTTGTTGATCTATTCAATGAAGTGTATGGTCCAGGTGGAGCATCGTTCGAAGGACATGAATTGATATCAGGTGCAAATAGTATTAAACTAGGCAAACATATTATTATGCCTGCAGATGGAGAACAGGGATTTGTACATCCAGACAGGCCAATGTTTAATCACATCATAGACAAATGGAAACAGCAAGGCTATGAGATAATACAGACAGACGAAGTAGGACACACGGATGGTATAATAAGTTTTATCAAGCCTGGAGCATTCATGAGGGTGGGTACATCACCACAACAAGAAAAAGAATTACTTGCTAAATGGGATAGACTAGAACTCGGAGAACAGGGATGGATGCACCCTAGCATGAATAAATGGATGCAGGAGAAAAGTTTAGTGAATGGCAGATGGTGGATAGATGGAGAACAGGACAATCCACAACTGCACAAATTCATAAATGATTGGTGCGACCACTGGGTTGGCTATTGTGCAGAAACTGTGTTTGACATCAACACATTGGGAATATCTGAAGAATGTATGCTGGTATCATCATACAACAAGGAAGTGTTTGATTTTCTTAAGAAACACAAAGTAGAACCAATCATAGTACCATTGAGACACAGATACTTCTGGGATGGTGGATTGCACTGTTGTTCTTTGGATCTTGTGCGTGAAGGAGACAGAGAGGATTACATATCATGATATTCTTAATTGCACCAAGCGGCGGCAACAATAGTTACATAAGTTTAAAACTTATCGGCCAAGCGTCTAGTGGCACCACAACTTATCATGATTCTGGATCACACTCAGATGAAAAAATAATTATAAACATTTTACATTACGAAGATAGGACACCAGCAACCAAGGTTGTGATCAGCGAGGACTACAACGCAGTTAAGCATCTGATAACAAACGAAGACACTGTAATTCAAAATTACATCGATCGACACAGGGAACTTCTTTTATTAAATTGGTTCCACAAGAATCTGCAAGTGCTAGGTAATGGACCTGTTGTGAAATACGGTTGGAGAGACTCATGGATAGAATGGCAAACAGGGATATGGGAGAAGTCTTCTAAACAACCTATAGTGTCAGCAGTGGCCGAATGGTTATACAAACTTTTCAAAGATGACTTTGCTGATATAAAAAGGATTCCAGATATTGATAAGGTTTTTAACTGGTCGGTAATGTACGAAACTCCACAGGCCACAGTTGACGAATTCAAAAAGATAGGGTACAATTACACAGTGGAGGAACATAACAAATGGTTACAAAGCCAAGAAAAGATCCTAAACTATTGGTCAATGATCAAAGATAGCATTGACGATCCACTTGCATTGGATGATGATGTGCATAAAGGAATAGCACTCGCACTACATGGTCGTAAGTACGATCTAGTAAGACAACAGGCTGAATCAAAGTTTAATTTGCTCCCATAAATATTGGTATGCTGATAGAAGATATATTAACAGAATTCAAAAGAACACACCTCGAACACATAGAGGACATAGTGATCACGGATGGGTACGAAGGTGGCAAGGCAGTGCTAGAATACTTCAGAGGATTGCTACTAACACTCAAAGGTTCAAGTTCAGAAGCAATGAGTGTGTCGGTCAAATGGGATGGCGCACCTGCTGTTGTGTGTGGTACCAATCCGGAGAATGGTAAATTCTTTGTTGGAACAAAGTCTGTTTTTGCCAAAGGTGCAAAAATCAATTACACAAAAAAAGATATTGCCAACAACCATGGCACGGATGACCTGGGACAGAAATTGTTGAAGTGCTTGGTTCATATAAAGAAACTGAATATCTCAGGTGTTGTGCAAGGAGACTTGTTGTTCACCGACGAAGATATCACTAGAAAAAATATAGATGGCAAGCCACACTTAACGTTCACTCCCAACACTATAACCTATGCTGTACCTGAGGGTAGTCCACTCTCCAAACAAATAGACAGAGCCAAGGTAGGAATCATATTCCACACATCATACGAGGGAGATTCATTGGCTGATATGAATGCCAAAGCAGGTGCAGATGTAAACAGTTTCACGAAAAGTAATGATGTGTTCTTTGACAACGCAACCTACAAGGACGTATCAGGCAGTGCTAAATTTACAGATGCAGAAACTAAACAGTTCTACAACGGCATAGAGAAACTAGAATCTTTATTAAATGGTGTCCCAAGAAACCTTTCCAGTGTGTTGGGACAGAACCAAGACTTCATACCCATGTTTCAGATGTATATCAATGCAATGGTCAAGCAAGGTCAGTTACCTAGCAATGTAAATCAATTCTTGCAAGGCTTCAAAAAGTTCTACGCAGAAAGAATGCAACAACAGATATCAGGACTGAAGGCACAGAAAGCCTTACAATTACGACAAGACAAAATGAAACAGATGCCAGTGTTTCTAAACAGAGCAAAAAAACCATTACAGGCCATGCTTACTTTTTACAAGGCAGTGCAGACAATGAAAGCATTTGTTCTCAAGAAAATGAACCAAGCACAGGCCATAGGATCATTCCAACAGACAGATGGCGGACTACAAGTCACGGAACCAGAGGGATTTGTTGCAGTTGATAAAACTGGCAATGCAGTTAAACTTGTTGATAGATTGGGATTCAGTAGAAGAAACTTAACGGCTGTCAGCAAATTCAAGAAATAAATCGATAGTTTCGTTTATCTGTTTGGACAATTTCCATTTGTTAAAGAATGTTCGATAGTTGTGTTTTCTCAATGCCTGGCTATGCAGGTAAAAATCTTTCCAATTAATCTTTTGCATTTTCTCACATAATATTGCTATCTTTTCTATACGTTCGTCCGGGTCCTTCGTGATGTCATATTTCTCGCTGAAGTATTCACCAAACGTTTGGAAACCCATTTCTCTTAATTTCTGTAGGTACAAATGATTGCCATGAACCACGAACGGTTGTTGTGCTATGATTGGCTTCCATATTTTTTCTGTCATAAAGATCTCATCGTTGACATCATTTGATTCGGACACAAAATTGTATTTTGTATGATTGAATGGCAGTTCGTAGACATCTTGATCCATGCCCCATCTAGGATAGTCCTGTGCCCATGGCAATTCGTATTGCTTATCAAGTTTCCTCTTTGGCCAATCGGTCCATAGGCTCTTGTCCAAAACTGCCTGTGGCATCTTTTCTAGCATCTTAACCCTGTGTGGTCTGGCCGCTTTATTAAGATAAAGGAAATCGTATTTCTTTTCTGAATGGTCGAAAGATAATTTGTGATTAAGATGTTTCCTATACATGTAGAACCAGAACCAACTTACCCCACCTGTCCACATTATGTGATCAATATCATACTTGGGGAATAGGCCACTTTTCACCTCAACTTCTTTTAGGTTATCGCGGCTTTCCCATGGACATGCCTTTATAAAAACGAATCCCTGGCTGTGTAATAATTTACAACGTCTGTCTAGTTCAGCATTAAACTCCGCACCATCCACTTCATCATTTGCTTGTCGGTAATCAATTACAGCGAACCTGCGATCATAGGAGTCTAGATCGTAATGGTGGAGAGTGTAGTACTCCCCGGTCATGTCAAACTGTTGATTTGGTAAAGTGTGCAAACTGATGAAATCCTCTAGGTCTCCATGAAAGCCTGTCTTCATCACGTCTGTCAGTATAAAATTACGTTGCATATGCTCTATAAATACTTGTATGTTAACACCATTTTTAAAGTATGTATCTGAAGGTAAAGTGATTAGGCGTTTTGCTGATTTACAGAGGTTCACATTCCCTGAAGTGGCCGAAAGAATATACCTAAGTTTCCTTGCTCTAGCACTGTTGAGCCAGAACAAAGGCACAGAATCATTCGTTAAAATGTATGCAGATCAGACAATGCACTACGGAACCTTCGACAGAGTCAGAATGGTAAACAATGATCTCGCAAACATGATGGCGATAGTGTCAGGTGATCCAGAGATCACAAAGAAACTTAAGAACAAGAATCAAGCACAGGCCTTGAGACAGAGACAGCCGGTGCCGGTGATGGCAGTGAGAAGATACCTTAGAAGTTTTGAGGAACATTACAAGAACCTCACTCAGTTGGAACGAGCACTTAACATCAGCGATGCAAACTACAAGAATGTGAGAAGAGCAGTAGCGAACTACACAAGTCTTAACTCCAGGGATCAAAAGAGAACACAGGTCAGGTTGGCACAGATGTTGCAGTCCAAACTGCCCAACACAGACATACATAAAAAATTTAAGGAACTATAATGAAAAAAGGTAAATGCCACAGATGTGCATGTAGGCCCCACTGTGATGAAAAGTGCAAGAACTGTGATAACTGTGATACGTGTGATTGTATGCAGTGTCTAAAAAGATTCGCACCCGATGGATAGAGACAACAGTTTTTGGGTTTTGTATTCAAGCCACCAACAACCAACATGGTTGGAAGATGCCGGCAGTGGACAGCAACTACAAAGAGATAACGCACTGCGACATGTGAAGGACTGGAGAGTGTGTGCTGACATCGGCAGTAACATAGGACAATGGACCAGACCACTTGCAAACAGGTTTGACAAGGTCGTGTGTTTTGAATCCAATCCAAACTTCAGAGAATGCTTCACAAAAAATATAGCAGAAGATAATGTTGTGCTTCATCCTTACGCATTATCGAATAGGCATCACTACGCCAAACAAGGTTTCAATTCAACTGTGATGTCTGAGGACACAGGCACTATTGAGTGTAGAACCTTAGACAGTTTCGAACTGACTGAATTAGACTTCGTGAAAATAGATGTTGACGGTTTTGAATTTAATGTTTTAGATGGTGCAAGGCAAACACTGTCCATGAACAGTCCAGTCATCAACATAGAAATGAAAAGAGATAAGAGACAGGACATTGTCAAAAAGAGTGAAGTAATACTCCTACATTTAGGCTACAAGTTCCAAGAACGTAACAAAAGCGACGAAGTTTGGCTTAAAAAGTAATATTACAGCATAATTTACCAACTTTACCAATAAATACTTGCAACTTGATTCCTGAGCGGAATCAAAGTCATTATAATCAGAAAAAAGGAGGATTAAAAATGGCAACGGAAAACAACACAACGTTCACGGCGGAAACAGGATCTTTACTAGGTAAAGAACTTGAATTCATCACGATCGATGCAGGTGAGGAATTAGCGAATCACTTGTTAAAAAACGAAACAGCAAACGCAATCGAAAACACAGTCAGACAATACGGTAACATCGTAGGCGCTGGCCCATTATTCGATTCGAATGCTTCTAGAACATATATCGTTGAAGGTACAGACATGTTCGTTGGTGCACCAGCATCAGCAGGCGGTGCCTTTACTTTTACTGAATCAGGTGCAGACGGTACGTCAGTAGGAACACTACTTGCGGCACTTAAAGCATTAGGAACAGTAGACGGTATCAACTTAAACGATTCAGGCACAACTGCCAAAATCGAAAACTTGGAGATATAAAAAATGGCTTACGATAATACATTACCAGCAGGCGGAAGAGCATCATTCAATTCGCAATCAGTTGCAGAATTAGAAGGTGTTGAAATCGCTTTCTTATCAGTTGACTTCGCGGCAAATATCTCAGGTGAAACAACTCACCCTGACGCTTCGGCGAACACAGCGGCGTTGCATCTTACAAAAGAAGCAATCCAAAACCAAGGTGTAAACATTTTAGGTGAAGGTTCCATAGCGGCATCTAACACTGCGAAAGTGTTTATGGTCAGAGCAGATAGTTTAGACACTATCAGCGGAACAACAACGGTAACGGCAATACAAACTGCTGTCCAAGGTTTGAACGCAATGACACCTGATAAAGTAACAGCAAACATATCATCAGCAGTGGTGGCGACAAAAGATCTGTCAGACACTAGTGCAGGTGTAAGTTAATAGTTAACTATTAGGAGATATAAAAGATGACAACTAAAGTAAACCCAACTAAAGCAAACACAACTGATCACCTTTCAGGCAAGACGATCACGGCTGTTACTGTTGACTTCGCAGTTAACGGAACAGACTTTTCGGCTACTGAGATGGGACCATTAGGTGCAGTGCAGTTGGCAATAGCGACAATGACGCAAGAAGCAACACCTATCATCATCACTAAATTAAGAAGTGATGGTGCGAATGACGGTCAAGTATTTGACATGGTATTCGAAGGTGAGTTTGGAACTGACACTTACGACGGTACAAACAGCGAAACGTTAGCAGTATACCTACAATCTG
>Ga0163179_10003154_pt1 | contig 11280 bp, 7 predicted proteins | sample AtlANTMetagenome_FD_109643 | JGI IMG/M metagenome (GOLD analysis project Ga0163179, IMG submission 109643) | Marine eukaryotic phytoplankton communities from the Atlantic Ocean - Atlantic ANT 2 Metagenome | ecosystem: Environmental > Aquatic > Marine > Oceanic | place: North Atlantic Ocean... | reverse complement strand
GCTGCAACAGCTGTAGCAGCTCCAAGTGGTGGAGCAGCTGCTGGTGGTGACGCTGCTGGTGATGAAGGCAAAACAGAATTCGATGTGATTCTTAAAGCAGCTGGAGGTTCAAAGCTTGCTGTAGTTAAACTAGTTAAGGAATTAACTGGATTAGGTCTAAAAGATGCTAAGGAATTAGTAGACGGAGCACCTAAAACTATAAAGGAAGCTGTTGGAAAAGATGAGGCTGATGGAATGAAGAAATCATTAGAAGAAGCTGGAGCCGAGGTTGAGCTTAAATAAGTTTAACATATAAAATGCATTAGGCATAACTATTAAGAGTGATTCTTAATAGTTATGCCTATTTGTGCTTAAGAAGACCGTAAATATTTTTTAAAATTTAACTTATATAATAGATGTCAATAAAAAGAGCAAAAAGAGTTAATTTTTCATCATTAAATAACTCAATTAATTACCCTGACTTCTTAGATATTCAGATTAAATCTTTTAAAGACTTTTTTCAATTAGAAACTAAGTCTGAAGAGAGGGGAGATGAAGGTTTATATAATACCTTTATGGATAACTTTCCTATATCTGATACTAGAAATCAATTTGTATTAGAATTTATAGATTATTTTATTGATCCACCAAGATATAATCTTCAAGAATGTATTGAGAGAGGGCTAACCTATAGTGTGCCATTAAAGGCTAGACTAAAATTATATTGTACAGATCCTGAACATGAAGATTTTGAAACAATTGTTCAAGATGTTTATTTGGGAACTATACCTTATATGACTCCAAGCGGTACATTTTGTATCAACGGTGCAGAAAGAGTTGTAGTTTCTCAATTACATAGATCTCCTGGCGTATTCTTTGGACAATCTTTTCATGCTAATGGAACTAAGCTATACTCTGCTCGTGTAATCCCATTTAAAGGATCATGGATAGAATTTGCTACGGATATAAATAGTGTAATGTATGCATACATTGATAGAAAAAAGAAATTACCTGTTACTACATTATTTAGAGCAATTGGATATGAAAGAGATAAAGATATTCTTGAAATATTTGACCTTGCAGAAGAAATTAAAGTTTCTAAAAATAACTTAAAGAAGTTTTATGGTAGAAAATTAGCTGCACGTGTTTTGAATACATGGCATGAGGATTTTGTTGATGAAGATACTGGAGGGGTAGTTTCAATTGAAAGAAATGAAATATTATTGGACAGAGATACTGAAATAGATAAAGAAAATGTAGGACAAATTATTGAAGCTGAAATAAAAACGATATTAATTCATAAAGAATCAAATCAGCAGGGAGAATATGCAATTATACATAACACCCTCCAAAAAGATCCAACTAACTCTGAAAAAGAGGCAGTAGAGCATATTTATCGTCAATTAAGAAATGCTGAGCCACCAGATGAAGAAACTGCAAGAGGTATTATTGATAAGTTATTCTTTAGTGATCAAAGATATAACCTTGGTGAAGTTGGTAGATATAGAATGAATAAAAAATTAGGACTTGATATTGGAATGGATAAACAAGTTTTGACTAAAGAAGATATAATAACAATTATAAAATATTTAATTGAATTAATTAATTCTAAAACTGAAATTGATGATATTGATCATTTATCTAATAGAAGAGTAAGAACTGTAGGAGAACAATTATCTACACAGTTTGGTGTTGGATTGTCAAGAATGGCTAGAACTATTAGGGAAAGAATGAATGTAAGAGATAATGAAGTCTTTACTCCTATAGATCTTATTAATGCAAAAACACTGTCATCTGTTATTAATACATTTTTTGGAACAAACCAATTGTCTCAGTTTATGGATCAAACTAATCCATTAGCAGAAATTACTCATAAGAGAAGATTATCAGCATTGGGGCCTGGAGGTCTTTCCAGGGAAAGAGCAGGTTTTGAAGTAAGAGATGTTCACTATACCCATTATGGAAGGCTTTGTCCAATTGAAACTCCTGAAGGACCAAATATTGGATTAATTTCATCCCTTAGTGTTTTTGCTAAAATTAATAGTATGGGATTCATTGAAACCCCTTATAGAAAGGTGGAAAAAAGAAAAGTAGATATAGATTCAGAGCCTATATATTTAAGTGCTGAAGAAGAAGAAAATAAATTAATTGCACAATCAAATATTCAAATAGATAAAAAGGGTAAAATAATTGATGATATGATTATTGCAAGAATGGAGGGTGATTTTCCAGTTATTGAATCTGAAAAAGTTCATTATACTGATATAGCCCCTAACCAAATTGCTTCTATTTCAGCTTCGTTAATACCTTTTTTAGAACATGATGATGCAAACAGAGCATTAATGGGGTCAAATATGATGAGACAAGCAGTCCCGCTTCTTTTACCAGAATCACCAATCGTTGGAACTGGACTCGAAAGACAAGTAGCATCTGATTCAAGAATTCTTATTAATGCAGAAGATGAAGGAGTAGTAGATTATGTGGATGCAGATAAAATAATAATAACTTATAATCGAAGTAAAGATCAATTATTAACAAGTTTTGATTCAGGCACAATAACTTATAATCTAACTAAATTTAAGAAAACTAACCAGGGAACTTGTGTAAATCTTAAACCTATTGTATCAAAAGGAAATAAGGTAATAAAAGGTCAAGTTTTATGTGAAGGTTATGCTACAAATAATGGTGAGTTAGCTTTAGGCAGGAATATAAAAGTAGCATTTATGCCTTGGAAGGGATATAACTTTGAAGATGCAATTGTAATTTCAGAAAAAGTGGTTAGAGATGATGTTTTTACTTCAATTCATATTGATGAGTATTCCATTGAAGTTAGGGATACAAAATTAGGTAATGAAGAATTAACAAATGATATTCCAAATGTTTCTGAAGAAGCTACTAAAGATTTAGATGAAAATGGTATGATTAGAATTGGAGCTGAAATTAATTCTGGAGATATTTTAATAGGAAAAATCACTCCTAAGGGTGAAAGTGATCCAACTCCGGAAGAGAAACTTCTTAGAGCAATTTTTGGTGATAAAGCTGGAGATGTAAAAGATGCTTCACTTAAGGCACCTCCATCATTAAATGGTATTGTAATTGATAAAAAACTTTTTGAAAGATCTGTAAAAGATAAAAGAAAAAGAATACAAGATAAAGATGATATAAAAAATTTAGAAAGAATATATGATGAAAAATTTGAAGATTTAAGAAAAGTATTAGTAAAAAAATTATTTAATATTGTATCTGGCAAAACATCACAAGGAATTTATAATGATTTAGGTGAAGAAGTTTTTCCTAAAGGAAAGAAATTTACTTTAAAAATGTTGAATGCTGCTGATGACTATGCTCATTTAGTTGCAGGTAAATGGATAGCAGATAAAAAAATGAATAATTTAATTTCTCAAATTATTCATAATTATAAGATTAAAGAAAATGATTTACAAGGTTCATTAAGAAGAGAGAAATTTACAATTTCAGTTGGCGATGAATTACCAGCAGGTATTTTAAAATTAGCTAAGGTTTATGTAGCTAAAAAGAGAAAATTAAAGGTAGGGGATAAGATGGCAGGTAGACATGGAAATAAAGGTATTGTTGCTAAAATTGTAAGAGCAGAAGATATGCCATTTTTAGAAGATGGGACACCTGTAGATATTGTTTTGAATCCTCTTGGGGTACCTTCTAGAATGAATATAGGACAGATTTATGAAACAGTGCTTGGTTGGGCTGGCAAAACTCTTGACAAAAAATATTCTACTCCAATTTTTGATGGAGCATCACTAGAACAAATTAATGAAATAACAGATGAGGCAGGTATTCCAAAATTTGGCCATACTTATTTATATGATGGAGGAACAGGTGAAAAGTTTGACCAAGCAGCAACTGTTGGAGTTATATATATGTTAAAATTAGGCCATATGGTTGACGATAAGATGCATTCCAGATCAATTGGTCCTTATTCTTTAATTACTCAACAACCTTTAGGAGGTAAGGCGCAATTTGGAGGTCAAAGATTTGGAGAAATGGAAGTTTGGGCTCTTGAAGCATATGGTGCTTCAAGTACCTTAAGAGAAATATTAACAGTTAAATCTGATGATGTTGTAGGTAGAGCAAAAACATATGAATCTATTGTTAAAGGTGATCCTATGCCAAGTGCAGGTCTCCCAGAATCATTTAATGTATTAATGCACGAACTTAAGGGGTTAGGTTTAGATATAAGATTAGAAGAATAATTTATTATAAATACATCTATTTATTATGGTAAGAAAACAAGATAATACAGTTTTAAAATTCAATAAAATTTCTATAGGACTTGGTTCACCTGAGTCTATTTTAGGTGCATCAAAAGGAGAGGTTTTAAAACCTGAAACGATTAATTATAGAACTCATAAACCAGAGAGGGATGGTTTATTTTGTGAAAGAATTTTTGGACCAGTAAAAGATTATGAATGTGCATGTGGTAAATATAAAAGAATTAGATATAGAGGAATAGTCTGCGATAGATGTGGCGTTGAAGTTACTGAAAAAAAAGTTAGAAGAGATAGAGTTGGGCACATTAATCTTGTAGTTCCAGTTGCTCATATTTGGTACTTTAGATCCCTTCCTAATAAAATAGGTTATTTACTTGGCTTACCTTCAAAGAAATTAGACATGATTATATATTATGAAAGATATGTAGTTATTCAGCCAGGTATTGCTGTTAATGCTGAAGGAGAATCTATAAATAAGATGGAATTTTTAACTGAAGAAGAATATATAAACATTTTAGAAACTTTACCTAAGGAAAACATTTATTTGGATGATGAAGATCCAGATAAATTTATTGCAAAAATGGGTGCAGAATGCCTTATTGATCTTCTTTCAAAAATTGACTTGACAGAGCTTTCATATGAATTAAGAAATAAAGCTAATAATGAAACATCTAAACAAAGAAAAACTGAGGCATTAAAGAGACTTCAGGTGGTTGAATCTTTTAAGGAGGGGAATTTAAATAGACAGAATTTGCCAGAATGGATGATAATGAAAGCAATTCCTGTAATTCCTCCTGAACTTAGACCATTAGTGCCTCTTGATGGAGGTAGGTTTGCTACTTCAGATTTAAATGATCTTTATAGAAGAGTAATTATTAGAAATAATAGGTTAAAGAGATTAATAGAAATTAAAGCTCCTGAAGTCATTTTAAGAAATGAAAAAAGAATGCTTCAAGAGTCTGTTGACTCATTATTTGATAATACAAGAAAATCGTCTGCAGTAAAAACTGAATCAAACAGACCATTAAAATCTCTTTCAGATTCATTAAAAGGTAAGCAAGGTAGATTTAGACAAAATTTATTAGGTAAACGTGTAGATTATTCTGCAAGATCTGTTATTGTTGTTGGGCCAGATTTAAAATTATTTGAATGTGGACTGCCAAAGAACATGGCAGCTGAACTCTATAAGCCTTTTATTATCAGGAAATTAATGGAAAGAGGTATAGTAAAAACTGTAAAATCTGCAAGAAAAATTATTGATAGAAGAGATCCAGTTGTATGGGATATTCTTGAAAATGTTCTTAAAGGACATCCTGTGTTATTAAATAGAGCGCCAACATTGCACAGATTGGGTATTCAAGCATTTCAACCAAAATTAATTGAAGGAAAAGCTATTCAATTACATCCATTAGTATGTACTGCATTTAACGCTGATTTTGATGGAGATCAGATGGCAGTTCATCTGCCACTTGGACCTGAAGCAATACTTGAATCACAACTTTTAATGTTGGCATCTCATAATATTTTAAATCCTGCAAATGGATCACCAATAACTGTTCCATCTCAAGATATGGTTTTAGGTTTGTATTATATGACTAAACTTAGAGTTTCGGATGATAAAATCAATGTTATTGGAGAAGGTTTAACTTTTTATTCTCCTGAGGAGGTTATAATTGCTTATAATGAAAATAAAGTAGACTTGAATGCTTCAATAAAGGTAAAAACATTAGACTATAATAATGATAGCACAGAGCTAGTAAGTAAAATTATTGAAACTACTGTTGGTAGAGTTATATTTAATGAAAAGGTGCCAGAAAAAGCAGGATATATAAATGAAGTTTTAACAAAAAAATCATTAAGAGATATTATAGATAAAATATTAAAAGAAACCAGTGTTCCTGAAACAGCTGCATTTTTAGATGATATAAAAACACTTGGGTATAAGTTTGCTTTTGAAGGAGGTTTGTCTTTTAGTTTGGGAGATATAATTATTCCTACTGAAAAGCATAAGATGATTGATCAAGCAAACAGACTGGTTGATTCAATTAGATCTAATTATAATATGGGATTAATTACAAATAATGAGAGATATAATCAAGTAATTGATATATGGACATCTACAAATGCTGAATTAACTGAACTTTCAATGAAAAGAATTAGAGAAGATCAACAAGGGTTTAATTCAGTTTATATGATGCTTGATTCAGGTGCTAGAGGATCAAAAGAACAAATTAGACAGCTTACAGGTATGAGGGGTCTGATGGCAAAACCAAAAAAATCAACTGCTGGTGGTGGTGAAATTATTGAAAACCCGATTTTATCAAATTTTAAGGAAGGTTTATCAATTTTAGAATATTTTATATCAACTCACGGGGCTAGAAAAGGGCTTGCAGATACTGCATTAAAAACTGCTGATGCAGGGTATCTTACTAGAAGACTTGTAGATGTTTCTCAGGATGTTATAATAACTCAGGATGATTGTGGAACTTTAAGAGGTATTACTGTGTCTGCTTTGAAAAAGAATGAGGAAGTAGTTGAGACATTAGAAGAGAGAATACTGGGTAGGACAGCACTGCATGACATTCATGATCCTAGAACTTCAAAATTAATAGTATCTTCTGGTGATTTGATAAACGAGGTAATTGCTAAAAAAATTGAAAATTCTGCTATTGACCATATTGAGGTAAGATCTGCATTAACGTGTGAGTCAAGTAAAGGGATATGTACAAAATGTTATGGAAGAAATTTAGCTACTGGTAAAACTGTTCAAACTGGAGAAGCTGTAGGTGTCGTTGCTGCACAATCGATAGGTGAACCAGGAACACAGCTAACATTAAGAACATTCCATGTTGGGGGTATTGCTGGAAATATTTCAGAAGAAAACAGCCTTATATCTAAGTATGAAGGAATAGCTGAAATAGAAGATTTAAAAACTGTTAAAGGAACAGACAATGAAGGGAATAAAATAAATATTGTTGTTTCAAGATCTTCAGAAATAAAGATAACAGATAATAGTACTGGATTAGTTTTAAGTAATAATAATATCCCCTATGGTTCTACAATATTTATAAAAAATGGACAAAAAATCAAAAAAGACACTTTAATATGTCAATGGGATCCATATAACGGTGTTATTATTGCTGATTTTTCAGGTAAGATTGAGTATGAAAATATAGATCAAGGCATTACATATGAGGTTGAAATTGATGAACAGACTGGCTTTCAGGAAAAAGTAATAATAGAATCTAGAAATAAAAAACTTATACCAACAATTCATGTAAAAAATAAAAAAGATGAGATAATTAGGTCTTATAATTTACCTGTTGGAGCTCATCTAATGATAAACGATAAGGAATCAATTGATTTAGGAAAAATTTTGGTTAAAATTCCGAGAAAATCTGCCAAGACAGGAGATATTACTGGAGGTCTTCCTAGAGTTACTGAATTGTTTGAGGCTAGAAATCCTTCTAATCCTGCTATAGTAAGTGAAATTGATGGAGTTGTTTCATTTGGAAAAATTAAAAGAGGTAATAGAGAAGTTATTATTGAATCTAGAACAGGTGAGATTAGAAGATATTTGATTAAACTTTCTAATCAAATTCTTGTTCAAGAAAATGACTTTGTAAAGGCAGGTACACCTATGTCTGAAGGATCTATTACTCCAAATGATATATTAAATATTAAAGGACCTTCAGCTGTTCAACAATATTTAGTAAACGAAGTTCAGGAAGTGTATAGGTTACAAGGAGTAAAAATTAATGACAAACATTTTGAGGTTGTTGTAAGGCAAATGATGAGGAAGGTTAGGATTGTAGATTCAGGTGATACTATCTTTTTACAAGATCAGTTAGTTCATAAATCTGATTTTATTAATGAGAATGACAGTATATACGGAAAAAAACTAATAGAGGATATTGGAGAATCAGAAAATTATAAAGTTGGTCAAATAATATCTGCAAGAGATTTTAGGGATGAAAATTCAACCTTAAAAAGATCAGATAAAAAGCAGTTAGTTGCTAGAGATGTTAAACCAGCAACTGCAACACCTATTTTGCAAGGTATTACTAAAGCTTCTCTTCAGACTAAATCTTTTATTTCCGCTGCGTCATTTCAAGAAACAACAAAAGTTCTTAACGAGTCTGCAGTAAATGCTAGAGTAGATAATCTTAATGGCTTAAAGGAAAATGTAATTGTAGGTCATAAGATTCCTGCAGGTACTGGTCTTAGAAAATATGATGATTTATTAGTAGGATCAAATGAAGTATATGATGAGCTTGTAGATTCTAAGCTTGAATCAGAGGAAGAAGAAGTTAATACTAATTAAAGAAATTAATTTATGAGTTTAGATAAAAAAAATAAAAATAATAAAGGAAAAATTAATATTGAAATTGACGAAAAGATTTCTGAAGGTATTTATTCTAATCTTGCTATTATAAATCATTCTGTTTCAGAGTTTGTAGTAGATTTTATTTCTATAATGCCAGGAACTCCTAAGAATAAAGTAAAATCTAGAATTATAATTACTCCTCAACATGCAAAAAAATTATCAAAAGCTTTAAATCATAATATAAAGAAATTTGAAGAGAGTTATGGTTCTATAAAAGACTATGAGAATCCTAATATTCAGTTGAATTTTGGTCCTACCGCTAAAGCATAAGTTTTAGTTTTTAAAAACTTTCTTTATATTGTCATTAATGTTTGAATTTTTTTTATTCATTCAATAATTATATAATTAAATTACATATGAAAAACATAATTTCTTACTTTATTTTTTTATTAATCTTTACTGGATGTTCAAATGAAGAAATTTTAGATCCAACAATTTTTAATTCTGAATTGACAATTGTGCAAAATTTAGACAATGGTGTTCCTGTTGCATCTGTAATAATTGAAGTAGGTGTAGAAAATTTGTATGGTTTAGAATATGGTGGAGGTTATATATTTTATGTAGATGAAATAGAATTTAAAATAATGGTTGCTACAGATTTATCTGAAATTGGAAATAAGCCTTGGGGAGATATTTTTGATTTAGATACCAGTAATGAAATTGGATCAGGTATGGAAAATACTCAACTAATAGTACAAGGAAATCTTAATGATAATAGCACTGATGGTGTTGAATTTGGAAGTGATGATTATACTTTTAAGATAGTCAGTGATTTAGATTATAAAGGTTTTGACGATTGGTTTATTCCAAGTAGTAATTCAATGGAAGCCATATACAATAATCTTCATTCTATGGGAATCGGTAACTTTGATGAAGAATTAATTTACTGGTCCTCTACTAAGGAAGGCTATTTCCCATATGTAATGTCTTTTGATTTTAATTTTGGAGGTAAGGTTTTTCCTGGTTTATGCACACAGGTTAACGGAGTTTTAATTACCAGAGAATTCTAAAAAAACATAACGAAGTATATGACTACTGATTTTGTTATTCTTGTAAATAAAAGTGACAAAAAGATTGGTTTAATGCCAAAAATGGAAGCTCATGAAAAAGGAGTTTTACATCGTGCTTTTTCAGTTTTTATATTTAATAATAAGAGGCAATTATTGCTGCAAAAAAGAAATTTAAATAAATATCATTCCCCTGGTTTATGGACTAATACATGTTGTAGTCACCAAAGGGATGGAGAATCCAATATTAATGCTGGAATTAGAAGACTTCAAGATGAAATGGGTTTTAAAACAGATTTAAAGGAAATAGGTTCATTTATATATAAGGTAAAATTTGATAATGGATTGATAGAACATGAATTAGATTATATCTTAGTTGGAGAATATGAAAATGATGTAGAACCAAATCCTCAAGAAGTAGATGATTGGAAATGGATTGGTTTAGAAGAAATTAATAACGATATAAAAACTAATCCAGAAGAATACACTGAGTGGTTTAAAATAATTATGGATAATCATTATAATGACTTAAAAATTTTTTTAAATGAAAGTAACAGTTAGTAGAAGAGCACACTTTAATGCAGCACATAGACTTTTTAATTCTAAATGGTCAGATGAAAGAAATAATGAAATTTTTGGCAAATGTAATAATCTAAATTTTCATGGACATAATTATGAACTAATTGTAAGTGTGACAGGCAATGTAAACCCTGAAACTGGATATGTTGTTGATATGATTTTATTAAAACAAATTATAAAAGAAGAGATTGAGGATAATCTTGATCACAAAAATTTGAATTTAGATGTAGTTGAATTTAAATCGATTATTCCTACTGCAGAGAATATTAGTATTTATATATACAATAAAATTAAATCAAGGTTGGATTCAAATCTAGATTTAGAAATAACACTTTATGAAACTCCAAGAAATTTTGTAAAATACTCAGGGATTTGAACAAAAATCTAGCCTTATATAATCAAGTAAAGAAAGAAATAGAAAGATTACAATTTAATGTAGTTAATTTTGATTTTGATAGGCCATGGGGAGGTTTTTTGGTAATTGATGAAGGTCAATTACCATTATTTGTTTCTACCTTTTTTAATAAGACAGATATTAATCTATCAAAGAATATAAAATTAAGTCCCAAAATATTGATTGTAAATCCCAAATCTAGACTATCATGGCAATATCACTTTAGAAGAAAAGAAATTTGGAGTGTATATAAAGGCCCTGTGGGAGTTATAAAATCAATGGATGATATTGAAAAGCCTATGTGTATTTATAAAAGTGGCGATATAATTACTTTTGATATTCAAGAAAGGCATAGACTTATTGGATTAGAAGATATTGGTATTGTAGCTGAAATCTGGCAGCATATTGATATTAATGATCTATCAAATGAAGATGATATTGTAAGGCTTCAGGATGATTATAAAAGAAATTAGAGAATTATTTGTTAATAATTTTATTTAATTCAATTCCATATTTTGAATTAGAAATTTCTTTACTATATGAATTGTATATTTTAAGTAAATAATCTTTCTTAATATCCTTATTATATTTTAGTGCTAGGTAAGGAGAAATTATTTCTTCTTTTTTATTTTTTATATAGTTAATAATAAATAAAATCTTTTTTTTCTCAATCTTATCTCTTAGAAT
>Ga0163179_10003153_pt1 | contig 11280 bp, 7 predicted proteins | sample AtlANTMetagenome_FD_109643 | JGI IMG/M metagenome (GOLD analysis project Ga0163179, IMG submission 109643) | Marine eukaryotic phytoplankton communities from the Atlantic Ocean - Atlantic ANT 2 Metagenome | ecosystem: Environmental > Aquatic > Marine > Oceanic | place: North Atlantic Ocean... | reverse complement strand
TTAATAGCAGCTGAATCAATCCAGTTAAATGGTTGAAAACGTTTGGCTTCTCGTCCAAGAAAGAGATTGGCCGCAATACTAAGATTATCGGCTAGATTGAGTTCTTGATGAATAAACGAAATCCCCAACTCTGTGGCCTCAGAAACTGAAGAAATTACGACCGGTTTTTCATCGACCAAAATTTCCCCCGAATCAGGCTGGTGAACACCAGCTATGATTCGCATTAGAGTACTTTTCCCCGCTCCATTTTCTCCAATTACGGCCACAACCTGTCCAGTTTGAAATGTCGCCGATACGTCATTTACTGCGTGAACACCAGGAAAGTGCTTATGTATATTTTGAGCTGTCAGAGTCGATTTAATCATCTATATCAGGAACTTCAAAGTCTGGAGCCAGAAAACAAAATAATATAGAATGCAAATTCATCGGGACAGAAGTTCTTATTTCTGAAAATAGGTTTTTCTATTTTCAAATTTTCTAAGAACTAAATTGAGGTATATCCCTTAGAACTGGAAGTGATATTGATTTAAACAGTATGAATATCTAGGTAAGCATGATGCTAATTATCCAGAAATTGGCTTATCCATCAATTCATCAATCAGGCCTTGGCGACGTTGTTGAGCATTCAGGACATCCATTTTACCGACGAAAATCATAATTTGGCCGCCTTCTGGCAGAGCCTCTTTTATTAGTTTACCTACTTGACGCCCTCCTAAATAATTATTTGTTCCCAGGTAAAATAAACGATTGCTCTCAGGTGCATCACTGTCGTGACAAATTAGTTTTACTTTTTCAGCCACTTTGTTCAAAATTTCTGTTTGGTTCTTTGGGTCGAGTGGACTTACTGCGATTCCGGCCAAACCTTCTTTCTGAATTAAGGTTTCCAATATCCTATTTTGTTCAGTAGATGAACCATCATGTGGAATTTTGAAATCACAAACAAGATTGAAATCCTGTTCAGCTTTGTAACAACCCGCTCGTGCATAACTCCAAAAAGGATCCGGTAGATTAACCACAAATGCAAAATAATGCCCTTCAGTAGGCCGTGGTGAATTATTAGCCTGTTGTCCTAATTTTTGTAGAGATTTCAGATTAGACCAGAAATCCTCCACATTTTCTTGCTTAATCACCTTGGTTGGAATATCGAGCTGCTTATTGTCAGGTATATCGACTGTTTGGTTTTCTACCAATGCTTTTAAATATTTTACTGATTGGTATCCAAACTCGTATGGTTGCTGAACTACAGTACCTACAATATGCCCGTCCTTGATACCTTGGAGTGTAAGTTCATCTTCGTCAAAGGAGATCAACTTGACTTTCCCTTCTTTTCCCACGTCTTTTAATGCTTCTAGGCATTGGGGAACATTATAAGCCCAAAGACCAACCATGGCATCAAGACTAGGATATTTCTTAAGGGTATTTTCAGCATTTTTCTTGGCTGTGGCTCGATCACCTTGATCAGTTCTTGTATCAAGAATAATATATTTCCCAGCTTTTATTGCTGTTTGGGGCAAATCTGATTTTTCGTTTGCTTGGTCATTCTTCTTTGTAGATGAGTCAGAGCAGCTCATCAGTGAACCGATGACGAATAGCAGGGCAAAGGGTAAAAAAAGTGACCGGGTGAAGATATTTGGAAGTCGATGTAGCATCTTAAATTCCTTGTGGAGTATTGGGTTAAGCAATTATTTCATAGATGGGTCTTGCACCTTCAGGTCCCACAAGCTTTTGATCTAACCCACCATGAAAATAAGACAACGTATTAGGATTAAGCCCCAACTGATGTAGTACAGTCGCGTGTAAGTGCTTGACATGAAATGGTTTGTCGACTGCAGCACTTCCAAGTTCGTCAGTTTCACCGACACTAGTCCCTCCTTTGATACCACCTCCAGCCATCCACATAGTAAAGCCAAGAGCATTATGATCTCGTCCTGTTCCTTTAGCGTATTCTGCTGTTGGCTGGCGGCCGAATTCACCGCCCCATATGACTAATGTTTCTTCCAACATACCTCGCTGTTTAAGATCTTTAAGCAACCCTGCGATGGGTTTATCGGTATCACCACAATGACGCTCATGATTAATTACTAAATCACCATGAGCATCCCAATTATTGTCCCCGTGATGACCGCCAGAATAGACCTGAATAAACCGAACTCCACGCTCTGCCAACCGACGAGCCAGCAGACACTTCTTACCAAACTTAGATGTTCTTGGATGATCAAGACCATACATGTTTTTTATGTGTTCTGGTTCTTTCTTCAAATCGACCGCTTCAGGAGCTGTAGCTTGCATCTTGTAGGCTAATTCATAGTTTGCGATTCGGGCTGATAAGGCCGAATTGTCTACTCTATCAGCCAAATGTCCAGAATTAAATCGCTGTAAAGTATCTAACAAATGCCTTTGCTCGCGGCGATCCATGTTGTCTACGTGTTTTAAATCCCAAATAGGTATACCATCAGAACGAAAAACCGTACCTTGGAAAGCTGCTGGCATATATCCACTAGTCCAGTTTTTTGCGCCGCTGATTGGTCCACCAGTTTCATCAAGCATCACCACATAACCGGGCAAATTCTGGTTCACACTGCCTAGACCGTAGTTAACCCAAGACCCCATAGAAGGTCTTCCACTCAGAACGTGGCCCGAATTCATCATGAGCATTGCTGAACCATGACGAGGAGAATCTGCAGTCATTGATTTAATGAAGGCAATATCATCAACACAAGTCGATACGTGTGGAAATAATTCCGATACCCACTGGCCTGATTCACCATATTGTCTAAAACTCCATTTGGGACCAACAATTCGGCCCTCGTTTTTTTCTCCACCTCGACCACTCGTTTTAACTTGGATTGTTTTTCCATCTAGAGGGTAAAGTTTGGGTTTGTAGTCAAAAGTGTCCATATGACTGGGGCCACCATACATAAAGAGAAAAATAACTCGTTTTGCCTTTGGCATATGGTGAGGATTTTTCGGAGTAAGTGGATTACTATATTGACCAATACCATCAGCTGCAACAGCTTGATTATTGAGGAACCCATCCCATGATAATAAGCCCGTCAAAGCTAACGAAGTAAAACCACCACCAAGGGTATGAAGGAATTCACGCCTTGTTCTTCCGCAAAAATTACCGTTAACTGGGGGTTGCGCTTTCTTTGTTGATTTTTCTTTATTTTCTGAATCTTTCATTATGAATTCTCCAAAAGTCGCTTGGATCAGTCGAGAAAAATAAATTCGTTTAGATTAAGAGCTAACAATGCGAATCTGTCTAGTGCAATATCTAGTTTGACTTGTTCATCGTTTACCAAAGTCTCAATAAAACCATTAGCCCAATGAATTTCCTCATTACTAGGTTGACGAGATAATACAAGTTCTAGACCATATTTCAACTGCTGAGTTAGAGTTGAACCACCATGTTGACGAATCCTTCGAGCAAAATCTTGAGCTTGTTGATTAATGAATTTTCCATTCAACATTGTCAGCGATTGTGTGGGAACAGTGGTTACAAACCGAACTGCACATGTTGAATCAGTATCAGCCATATCAAACTGGTTAAGAATCGGAACGAGTAATGATCTTTTGACTTTGACATATATACTGCGTCGATTAGCTTCTTCTGGTGGTGAATATCCCCAAACCCGATTCGGTTGTGACGAAGTCGCTAGTACTTCTTCGGGCAATTCTGGAAAAATGCTGGGCCCTCCCTGCTTAAGATTCAAATTACCTGCTACTGATAATACAGAGTCACGGATTTCTTCAGCCGACAAACGACGCATATCAAAACGCCAAAAAAGATCATTGAGTGGGTCGGAGATCATTGCATGTTCGTTTCTTTGTGCTGACATTTTATAAGCATTTGACGTCATGATGATCCTGTGCAAAGATTTTAGTTTCCATTGACTAAGAACCAATTGATGTGCCAGCCAATCTAGGAGGTCAGGATGAGTTGGCTTTTGCCCGAATTGGCCAAAATCATTACTTGATCTCACCAGGCCGCGACCGAAATGGTGTTGCCATATCCGATTCACGATAACTCTGGATGTTAGTGGGTTTTCGGAACTGGCAATCCAGTCCGCAATTACCCGCCGTTTGGTTGAAGGATGTTCAATTTCAATTTCCTTGCCCCTTTTCAAAATAGCAGGTACTGCAGGTGCGACCTGATCGCCAACCAGTTGTGGATTACCTCTTCGCAAGATATGAACTTCGGAAACGCCCTTATCCTCAACAGCTAAGGCCATGTACGGATAAGGAATCTTGTTCTTTCGCATATCGTCTCGCTTTTTTCGGACTTGATGATATGCTTCAACTTTCTTTTGAAGGTCATCGGCACTCTCTATTTCTTTTGCGTATTTTCGTAGTAGATCATCGAACTTTACGTGAATTGGTTTGGCAACCAATCCGATATCTATATACTGACCTCCACCGGTTTGTGAACAATGTACTGCAATGATATTATTACCGACTCGAAACGGCGAACGCTGATTTGATTTTAACAGTTGCCTCTGATAGTGGGTTACATGTCCACGGCGGTGTAAGATTTTTGTTCCATTGACGTAAACTTGTGCTTCCTCATCGTGATGAATGTTTAATTCAATTTGTTTTGGAAGTTTGTCCAATTCGATTTTTTTCCTCATCCAAATCCCTGAGGTATTCCATTTGGTTCTTACCACAGCATTTGGCGTACTGGTAGTACCGAAACCACCTGCTCCGACAGCCCACTCAGTGTGATCAAATTCAGATTTAAACCAGTCACTATTCGGCTGTTCAAAAGTATAGGCCCAGATTTGACCTTGGCTTCGTGCGTCAGGCAAGATGATAACCTCATCTGATAAATACTTTTTGGCACTGCCTGTTTTTGACCAGTAGACTCGCAAGTAAGGTGATTCTTGATTACGGTTAAAATAATCTAGCCGAATTGGTACATAGCCGGAGTTGAGGCTGATCGCCCCTTGGTGACACCCACCTTTGGAAGTTTCCAATTCAGTCACTTTTTTCCCGTCAACCCAAAGTCTCGAACCTCCAATACTATCGAGGTAGAAAGTGTACTTGCCGTTTGTTGGGACACGCAGTTGACCTTCAAAGACCAAGCCGATCGCTTTTTGTCTGCTCGCAGGACGAAGCGAAAATCGGTTAGTTGCGATTTCACCTTGAGTCTCAGGCTTTAACTGATCAAAGTCTTTTGGTAGTACATCCCAAGTATGACGAAAAAAGCGGTACTCTAAATTAACTAAATCTGTTTGAGTTGAATCTATATCAGATTCGTTGGGAGCAAAAATCTGCTTTAATTCTTCTTCATGTTTAAAGATTTGATCCTGTAATTTTTCTTGGGTGAGTTTTTTCTCCTCTACTTTAGCTTTGTAAATTTGCTTCTGTTCTGGTGTACCTATATCAGCTAAAGGTGAATTACTATGTGGGGCTATATCGTGAAAGAAGGCCAAGAAACTATAATAGTCTTCGATAGAAATAGGATCAGCCTTATGATCGTGGCATCGTACGCAACCCATTGGTATTCCTAGCATCACTTGGCCCGTGGTTGAAACGATATCATCCAAATAATCGTAACGGGCTAACCGCCGGTCAGCAGGCTCATCATCCCAGATACCTAGCCGATAAAATCCGGTAGCTGTAATAGTTTCAGCAGTCGGCTGATCAAGTAAATCACCGGCTAATTGCTCTCGAATGAACTGATCATAAGGTTTATCTTTATTAAACGATTCTATGACGTAGTCGCGATAGCGCCAAGCGAAGGGTTTGTTACTATCTCGCTCATATCCGTTAGTTTCGGCATAGCGCACTAAATCTAGCCAATGGCGTCCCCACTTTTCTCCATACTGCTCAGAGTCCAGTAGCTGGTCTATCAATTTCTCATACGCCTGAGGATCGGTGGTATTAAGGAAGTTTTCTACAGCTTGTGGTGAAGGAGGCAAGCCCGTCAAATCGTAATAAACACGCCGAATAAGTGCCTGTTTACTGGCGGGTTTTGCCGGTGACAAATTAGCCTTTTCTAATCGGCTGAGTATAAAGGCGTCAATTGGATTTTTGATCCAGTCCGAATTTTTAACAGTTGGTAGGGCAGGAAGTTCAACGGGTTGATAGGCCCAGTAATCAGTTTCTGAATTACTATTTCCCATAACCCCAGACGTCAACAAAAATCCAACCAAAAGAGGAGTGAATTGTTTACTGATATACCTAAAGGCTTGATTTACTCGCATTTTCTTCTGCCCCTGGTTTATAGCACCAGTGTTTGAAATACTACTTTAGTAAAGCTCGCAGTGTAAATTTACTCTGTGTAGAACTTGTACAAGTCAGTGTGTACATAGCTACCTGAAGGTCGGAGAATGACAGAATGCCATCCTTCTTTACCTTCTTTATTGATTGAGTCAGGGTATTTTTGCGTTTCTAAGCAAAACGCGGCGTGCTTCTGGTAAGTGGTACCATTTTTACCCTTAATCGATCCGTCTAAAAAGTTTCCGGTATAAAACTGGACACCAGGATCTGTGGTGTGAACTTCCATTACTCGCCCAGAATCTGTATCTTTAACTTTGGCAGCTAATCTCATTTGGCCTAACTCACCGGCTAAAACAAAGTTAATATCATACCCACCCGGGTCATCCTTACCGTTTCCCGGTAATTGTTCAATATCTTGACCAATTTTTTTGGACTGGGTAAAGTCAAATGGAGTATTTTTTACGGTGTCAATATTACCGGTCGGAATGAATGTTTGATCAACTGGTGTATAAGATTGGGCGTTGAGTTGTAGTTGATGATCAAGAATATTCCCAGAGTCATGACCTGCGAGATTCCAGTACGAATGGTTAACGATGTTGACGATAGTTGGAGTTTGAGCTGAAGCCGACATGTCAATGCGTAAGGTATCATTATCAGCTAGAGAATAAACAACTGTTGTGACTAGCTGACCTGGATACCCTTCTTCACCATCAGCACTGGTATAGGTCATCTCGATCCGATGAGTGTTGGCACTTTTCACCGACCAAACCTGCTTGTCGAATCCTTTTTCACCGCCGTGCAAATGGTTTGGAGCGTTATTAGTTGCTAATGTGTATTCCTTGCCATCTAGGCGAAACTTGCCTTTTGCAATTCGGTTTGCTACCCTACCAACTGTAGCACCAAAGTAGGGATGACCACTAAGATAGTCTTGCAAATTGTCAAAGCCGAGTACTATATCATCAATCTTTCCATCTCGGTCAGGCACATGCAATTCAGTAAGTAGAGCCCCGTAATTGGTAATTTTTGCGACCACACCATTCTTGTTTTTTAGAGTAAAAAGGTAAACTTCTTCACCATCCACTATCCCCCACTTAGTCTTTCCCATCTCGTGATGGTCAGCTTGGATATTATTGATCAAACCGAATATCATTAGCAATGATAATCCTGCTAGCAGCTGTACTGAAAAATCCATTTGCCTATTTCTCCATTTTATCCATTCTATCCAGTAAAAATAAAATCTCTTTCTTGATCACAAAAAACACGATCTGCCGAGTTTAGCACATATTAGGTTTTTTGGGAAAGGGAGCAGGAAATAAATATTTATATTTCGTCGAAGACATTTAACCCTATTTGCAGTTGGTTTACTAACTCTTATCGGTAAAGAAATATTACCAATATACTATTGGCTTATACCCTTAAGAGGCATTAACCAAATTTAAAATAGAATAGTAAAGCTATAATCGTCTATCCACTATTAACAAACTAACAAAAAGCCTCTCAAGTGAAAATCACCTGAAGGGCTTTTCTTAATTCGGACTTAGTGTGGCTACATTTAGGACCTAAGATCAACTCTGGTTCAACTCGAATTGATAATTCAGCATATGCCTAACAATACAAAGTCAATGAATGATCCTGACTGAGAGAAAAATACAGAGTTTGAATTCTATTCGGATAAATCGACTAATTATTTTTGAGTTGGGACCAAATCACTGGTAATACTGAATTCATTAGTTCTTGAATTTCTTTCTCAGAAAAAGCATAATTAGCAACATAGACGTCGTCAATCCTTCCCATAAACTGACCATGGCTATTGTCAGGCCGATCACCGTCTGATTTAGCTTCAACATAGAAATTGACATCATTAAGGTTCACCTTGCCTAGACAGGACCAAGATCTCGTCCATTTTTGTCTGCAACAGCAATTGCTAGGAGACCATTATGAAAAGCCAAACAGTTTGCAGCCCTACCACCCATCGAAACTTCAATTGTGAACATCAGAGTCAGGACGGACTGGTTACTAATATCTAGAACATCAACATTACCACCAGATGCATTAAATACAAAGACTCTTTAGGTCTTCAGATCGTAAGTGACGATTTCAGTAGCTTAATCCACTATTATAAGTATTCACGGCTTCTGACTCAATTTGAGCTATTGTAGGAAGATAAACTGTTATTGTTAGTAGCAATGATGATAACAGAAAATACCTGTTTTAATTTCTCATCAATTACACTTCCAAAAAAAACTGTAAATGAGACTAGAAAAGGTTAGAAGAAATATTCCTCACTTACTGAAAACAAAAAGCATTAAAGACGCTGAGAATGATAGTTTAACCCTCGTAGTGGATTTATCACAGCAACCTCAAATTGTTGTGGTCCCTTTTGCAAATTTGTTACGAGCAACTGGATATATGGTACTAGAAAAATGAAAGTGAAAAAGTCTTGAATGATCAGTTAATACGTTGATAGTCGGTGGTGTGTGAAACTTCCGGTTATCCAGAACCAACGGACTGTTTTAGCTCTAAAGACCACCGCTGGTATCAAACCTAACAGGTAGATTAATTAAAAGATAAGTTGGGGTCGAGGATGTCCAAAAGTGGATAAAAAGTCCGTTCACAAAACAGTTGTAATCAAAGATTTAATTTTAACCATCAGTACTCATGATCTCAATCCACTCTGTTTTATCTTGATATGGTAGCAATCGGTAAAATAATTTGGCTTTTATTGGTTGGTTATTGGGAACTACAAAATAGAAATCTTTGCTTTGCTTTAGTTTTAATCGATTATCAACTTCGAGGCTCAAACCGTCCCTACCGATCTTGGCGGAAAAAATATGATGCTTTACTTCCGAGTTGAAGGTAACCTCCAGAATCACAGCTCTCAACCCATCACCAGGTAAGTGGTGTCCAGTCTTATTAACTACTGTTATTGTAGCTTTATCATTGTCACGTTGAATTATTAACTTGGCAGACCGTTTTAGCATAGAAAGACTTCGGCTACCCTTCCATGTGTGTTTACGACCTTTTTTGGGATTGTAGCTCTGATTACTATGAAGCCGGTTGACCGAAGACATATGACAAGTCGTACATTTCTGATTTTTATTTTCTGGCAATTGCCAATCAATGATTTGCTGATGGGCAGCAACACTTGGTTGACCGTGACAGCTTGCACATAGTTGAGTCGGATTTTGAGCATAGTTTGGGTCTTCTACATTTAAGTGAAAGTTGGCCGACTGAAAACCTTTTGGCCCGTGCATAGCTCCCTTGTCATCAACATGACAAGTCAAACAATTGATGCCAGATTCTTTCTTTTCTTGCCTTAACTGAGGCATTTTACCTAGTCCGGTAATCAATATTGGTTTGGGTGAATGACAAGGGTCACAGGTTTTGACTCGGTTGGGGAAATCTTTGGCCATCTGCTGATAAATTGGATTGGTCCAAGATTTTGCGTGTAGAGAGCGTGACCATTCTTTCCAGATAGCAGAGTGGCAACTTTGGCAATCTCCTGTTTGGAAAGAACTTTCCATGTCAGCTAAATTAGGTGGTGGCTGACAACCACTTGTGAGCAGTAAAAGAAGATATCCGAGTGTAAATACCAGCAGAATGTTCTGCATCTATTTGGGTTACTAGGATTTATTCATATCGGATGATAGAGATTTAAAAATTGATTCTGCAGCCTTGTTGCCACTGTTGACACAATCTGGAATTCCGACTCCATGGAATGCGTTACCAGCTAATTCTAGCCCTTTTATTTTTGATACTGCCAAATTGATCTGAGATACCCTTTCCAAATGTCCTAAGTTATACTGTGGACTGGATCCATTCCATCGGCATATCTGAGATAATATTGGCTGGCCAATGATTCCGAGCAGATCTTGTAAATCAGCTAGTACTAGATTTAGTAAGTCGTTGTCAGAATAATCCAGTAGGTGCTGCTGTAGAGCACCACCTATAAAAGCACGGAGTAGCACTTGTCCTTCGGGAGCGCGATATGGAAACTTGAGGCTGCTGAACGTACAAGCAGTTATTGAACGATCTTCAATCGCCGGAACGACAAACCCCATGCCACCCAGGTGATGCTTGATTTGTGACCGACTGAAAGCAAGATTGATAGTAGCTGATGAGGCATAAGAAACTGATTCTAATAAATGAGAGAGTTTCGGGATATCAGAACTTAGAAGTTGAGTCATCTGGGTGGCGGGTAACGCAAGGCAAAGCTGATCGGCCACAAGATTAGTTTCACTTTGATTGTTTATTTCGATATTCCAAACATCATTTTTTTCTGGCTTCATTATCTTAGTGATTTTTGTGACCATTGAGCCGGTTTCAACCATTCCTACTGGCAGTTTCTTCAATAACTCATTGACTAGTACTTGAATACCTTGATCAAAAGTACGAAAAATTCCATATCGAGCACCACTGGACCGTTCCGACATCGTTTCCATCAATGCCCGAATAATACTTCCATACTTTTGTTCTAGCTGTAGAAATTGAGGCATAGTAGCTTGAAGACTCAATTTTTTCGGATTGGCACTGTAAATGCCCCCGATCATCGGCTGTGCCATTCTATCAAACGCTTCTCTACCTAATCGACGGACTACGAAATCTTCCAGAGACTCATCTGTACTCACGTCTTTGGTTGGCAAGAACAAATCCATGATCATTCGTAATTTACCGCGCCAACTAAATATTGGACTTGCTAAAAAAGGCCGTAACGAACTAGGGGCCATCAAATAGAATCCTTCCGGGACTGGTTGTAGCTGACCTGCACGCACAATAAAGCTACGGGGATTGTCAAGATTCGGCTTAATTAGCTGATCGGCTAAGCCCAGATCACGACAGAGTTCTATTGCCCAAGGCTTAGTCGATATAAATGCGTCAGGCCCCTGCTCTAGCAAAAAACCGTCTCGGTTCTCTGTACGGAGAATTCCACCGACTTTTTTGGAGGCCTCTAGCAATTTGACTTCGATTGGAAGCTTATTTTTTTTGATTAACTGGTGAAGCCTATAGGCAGTCGTTAGTCCGGTGATACCGCCACCGATGATAACAACTCTTGACGGA
>Ga0163179_10003152_pt1 | contig 11282 bp, 11 predicted proteins | sample AtlANTMetagenome_FD_109643 | JGI IMG/M metagenome (GOLD analysis project Ga0163179, IMG submission 109643) | Marine eukaryotic phytoplankton communities from the Atlantic Ocean - Atlantic ANT 2 Metagenome | ecosystem: Environmental > Aquatic > Marine > Oceanic | place: North Atlantic Ocean... | reverse complement strand
GTGCCGCTGCGCGGCGCGCAGGCAGTAATAGGTGCCCACAAGGTTGGTCTGCACCAAATCTCCAAACCGATCATCTGGGCCGTCTGCGTTCGCGCCGCCAATACCGCTATTTGCGACCAAACCGTGAATCGCTCCCAACTCAGAGACCGCGTCCGCGAAGCCGCCGTCTACCGCGCTCTGATCGCGAATATCTATCGAGCGGACCACGACGTGTTCAGCACCGAGCGCACGCGCTTCTTCCGCGGTCACCGCAAGGCGCTCAACACCGCGCGCGAAAAGCGTCAGCCTGTGCCCGTTGCGGGCTTGGCGTAGGGCAATGGCCTTACCGATCCCTGTTCCGGCTCCGGTAATGACGAGGTGCTTGATCTCCGACATGATGCGCTCCTTTAGCGAAGCACACTCATATTCCAGTGTAGACCGCCCCATCCACATCGCGAGGCAATCTACATCAGACTTTTTTCAATCCAGCTTCGTGACGCTCGTTTCGTAAAGCGGCGTCGACTGATCGTCGTAAAAGATCGCAGACAACGTATTGTCCACAATCTCTACCCATACAAAGCCAAGAGACGTGTCCGTTTCGAAGAATGTCGGCGTCCCCCGACCTTCCAGCCCCGTAAGTTTACACCCCGCACCTGAGACCACCCACTCCGTGCCACAGGAAGGTTCCAACCACTGGAGGTTGTGATCATGCCCAGAAAAATACACGTCGATCTGGCCGCAGACATGCGACTCCATAAAATCCTTCACCGTGTCGCCAGACAAGATGGGAACCCCCTCGATACCTTCGTAGCTCCCGGCGTTACCGTGACGCCCATTTGATAGGTAGGGGTGATGCCCGTAGGCAATGCGCCACAGGTTCGGTGAATCTTCGAGCTCGGCATCCAACCAAGCGCCCTGCGCTTCCGCGCCCTCCCATACGGTGTCCCAAAGGATGGCGTTGGTATCCAATGCAAACACCGACAGGTGCTGCTCGTCCTTCCGGTAACTTCGCGCAGGCATGTACCACTTGCCCGATTCCTCGGTGTAGGCGATCTGCGGGTCCGGCTGGTCGTAAATATCCCCCAACCCATCGCTGCCGTAATCGTGATTTCCAAGCGCCGCGTAAAACGGGAAGTCAATATCTACATAAGGCAGTTCGAATTTCTCCTGCCACTGCTCGTCATCAACGCTCTCGACACCCGAATTGTAGAAGTTATCGCCCAGATAAAGCGCGAAATCACACCCCTTCTGGTCACAGATATCCTTCATCGCCGCAGCTACGGCGTACTGACCCGCGTTGCCTTCACCGGCATCGCCCAACGCGACAAACCGAACCGTGCCTTCTACGACAGACGGTCCTGGCTCAGCGGTCTCAACGGGCTTTTCGCTTCCCCCGCAGCCCAAGACGAAAACGGAACACGCAACCCAACGCTTTGTAAATGCCATAAACCGCACAACCACACCACCCCTGACGTCTCTTGTCGTACTTTTTTAAAACATAGCCTCTAAACTATGACGAAGACTCGAAAAGCCTGTTGCTCCGGAAAGAACCGTTCATGCGAAAACGCGTACTCTTACTCGCCATAGCGCTCCTGTTGGTCTGGTGGCTATGGCCGACACAGTCGGATCCCACACCAACGCAGAAGGCGCTCGCTACAGATCCAGTACGGGCCCAACCGACCAAGCGAGTGATGCGTTCAGCAACCGTGGACCGCTCATCGCAAACGGCAGCACAACAGGACACGGCGGATGAAGACGAAGAACCCGCCGACTGGACCGTCCGGTGCGCACTGCCGATGGACGCCCCTTATGAAGGCGAAGTGGTGTTCGCGGAAGTTCAGCCCGTCGAAGAAGGTGTGCTCATCGAGAGGGTAAGAGCGGAAATCCGAAACGGCGTACTTCTGGTCGAAGCAAAGGACCCCCTCAACAGGGGCTCTGTGCGCGTTCCCGGCTACCCCGACTTAGACTGGAGACCGCCCGAAGACGGGAGCTGTCCGGACGTCTCGCTGCAGGTCGTATCAGCGGTCATGGGGACCGTCTCACCAAGCTTTGGGAACGTACGTGTCAGCGCATGCGGCACAACCCGGGAAGCGGACGCAGACGGCGGCTTCTACGTCCCGGCGACACCGGGAACGTGCAGGGTTCAGGCACACCGCAGCGAGTCAGGTGGCGTCTTGGTCTACGGCGAAGAAAAGACCATAGACGTCATCGAAGGTCAGGATGCGCTCGTCGATCTCAGCGTCCCCGAAGAGGAATGGGGAAGTATCGGCCTGATCCTCACACAAGAAGACGAGCGCACTGTTGTGAAACGCGTGATCGCCGGCGGCCCGGCCGACGCGGCGGGTATCGGTGTCGGAGACGAGCTCCTCGTGGTCGGCGGAAAGCACGCACAAGAATGCGATCGAGGATGGCTCTACAGCTGCTTTCACGGTCCGGTCGGGAGTACGGTTACGCTCGAATTTGCAGACGGAGACGTCTTGGAACTTTCAAGAAACCCACTGCCCGACACGCGACCTTCCCCCTGACGCGCGATGGGCTTCAACGCGTCGTCGGCGCTGAAAAGACGGAATCCTCAAGGCCCGACCACTCCAACAGTTGAAGCCACAACGCGTGCTCTTCATCCGCGGTGCTTTGAGTGCCTCTACGCAAATGCGTCGGCACAGCCTGGCGATCGAACCAAAACAACCCTGACTGCTCCTGTGCTTTATCGCAGGCCGCCAACCACACAATCGTGTCCGCGCCTTCTTCACTGGACCGGAGAATCTGTCGTGTGACCCGCCAAAAATTCGGGATGGAGGACTGCACACCAGGTGTCGACGCCCAACCGGGGTGCATACAGTGCACCGCGATGCCATACGCGCGAAACCGATCTGCAAGCTGTTTAGACAACACCGACTGCGCACGCTTGGTGTGGGCGTACTGTGAGACGCCATCAAAGCGTCCTGCGCGACCTGTGAGCGCGTGTAGATCAAGCTTTTTGGCGTACATCCCACCAGATGCCACCCAAATCACCCTCGCACGATCCGCGTCGACCATCCTGGGCAACAGCTGCGCCATGAGAAGAAATGGCCCCACCAGGTTGGTGGCGAGCGTGAGCTCGAGCCCATCGTCGGTAAACTGACGCTCCGTCGGCAACACGCCAGCGTTTTGAATCAAGACGTCTACATGCGGCTCATCGAAGCCAGCAACGAATGCGCGCACGCTCTCAAATGAAGACAGATCCGCGATAGCGAGGTGGAGATCTGCTTCGGGATACCGCTGAAGAATCTCTTTCCGCGCAGCCTGTCCGCGCTCGGGATTGCGACAGAGCATCCAGACGCGTGCACCACGACAGGCAAGCGCCTCAGTCGTCGCAAAGCCCAGCCCGGAATTCGCGCCAGTCACCACACAGACCCGCCCAGTCAGGTCGACCGAGAGATCATTCGAATCAAAACGTGCGGAATGGCGACGAAACCCGTTTTTATCAAAAGAAAAGACGATGCTCTTATCGAGCCACTTTCCCCACCAACTTACAGATTCATCAGACATGTGTGTCATGAAACGTACCGCACCAATAGCCCCAATGCGACCCCTTCAAAGCATGCCATTTACAAGAACCCACCATAAACACTCCTGACCATGAACACCCCAGCGATCAACGCTCCTGTCGTCTGCCTCCCTGGCCTACTGGGGGATGCGCGTGTTTTCGAACCGCTATTCGACGTGCTGGCAGATACGGAGGTCTCCGGACTCGACCTTCCGCCCGGTAGCTTTACAAGCGCCGCGAAGGTGATCGCCGCGAAATTAGAAGCGGGCTGGGACAGCCCAGTACACTTAGTCACCGGGAGCTTTGGGGGACTCATCGCCCTATCACTACCCGAGAGCAGTCTGGTTCGCTCGATTACGACTATCGGCACAATGCCAGATAAACGGTTCTTCCCAAACGCCATGGCGCGCTTGCTTCATGGACTCAAACCGATGCCTTCCACGTGGGTCGAAACGCTTTACCGACAGCATATTTCGCGCTCGTTAGCACGAGACGGCGTCCCCCGACCGCTGCGAGAGGCCTTGAGCCAGCGCACGATCCGCAAGCAGGTCCTGTTAGACAGGCTCACCTCAATCAAGACGGAAAACCCAACCGGATTAGATGTGCCTACGCTCTGGCTAACAGGGGTCGATGACGACCAGACCAGGTGGTCCGACCACGATGTCGTGGCAAGCTACCCTAAGGTCATCATAGATTCGATCCCAGGTGCTCACCGGCCCTACGCCTCACACCCCGAGGCTCTGGCGAATCGCCTAAGATCATTTTGGAGAGATGGAACATGATTCGGCGCAAACTCAAAAACCTCGCAAAGCGACTGGCCGGCCAACAACCCCGCGTGCCAGGCGCAGCAGCCTCAGGTCGAACCCCACCGACATCGAAGGAGGACTGGCAAGCCACCGCGCCAACGCAGCCAACGCAGCCAACGCCAGAACCTGAACCTGAAATAGAACTCGAAGAGCCCAATCTCGAGGTAGACGCTCCGACTCTGAAAGATTGGGTAGCGGAAGGGGCGACCCCCATCTTCTTAGACATCCGCGAACCGGGCGAACTGCCTAGCGGCATCATTGAACACGCCTATCTTTTGCCCATGAACCAAGTCCCTGACCGGCTAGATGAACTACCACGCGATCAAAAACTGATCGTGTACTGCGCGGCTGGAGTGCGGAGCTACGGCGTGACCCACTGGCTCCGTGAACAGGGCTTCGAAGACACATGGTCGTTGATAGGCGGTGCAGGCGCTTGGTTTAGCGCCGGACACCCGCCTCACCAACCCGATCGACAAGCGCCGCTAGGGCTACTGCGACCGGTCAAGGTCCCGCAGGCAACCCTCGAAGCCCACGATATCCAATCAGCTGACCCGGCACTTTCCGGGGCGATCCACGCGGTCCATCGCGTAGCGTCCGAAGAGGAAGGCAGCGAAGAGCCTTCGTTTCAATATGACGTTCGTGTGTTCCTGAAAGACGGGGGCTCGGCGATGATCTCGCGCTTAGACGACACACAATTCGAAGTGATCGGACACGTCAGTCCTCGTTAGCCTTCGCCCTCTCGGCCTTACGGCGCTCCCGCTTCACCACGCTCCATTCTGACGGGTCAAAATCGTTAGGTTCTAAGCGGGTCAAGTACTCTCCGATCGCGAGCCGATCCTCCAAGCTGTAAAAGCCAAAAGAGTCATGGATCTTCTCAGCCATGATGTCTTTATCGGGGGTCTTCGTCCCATCCGGCTTCTCGGCTGTCGCGAGATAGTGTGCGATCTCTTCCGCGGTCCAACCCGCGAGCCCCACTGCCGAGGGCGTCAGGTTGGGATGAACATCTGCCTTCCCCGGATTTGCACCACCAGCCATGTAGCGCCGCTTTTGAATCAGCCCCAAACCATTTCGAGGGCTGTGACACTGATCACAGTAGCTCACCGCCTCCACCAGATATCGCCCACGATTCCATTCAGTGGACTGTTCCGGATCCTCTTCCAGCGCACCAGCTCGAAAGCCCAAAGTTCGCCAGATCACCATCAAACCCGGCAGCCTATATTTCAGCCTCACCTCATGAGGGATCGAGGGGGCGGCACTCGGCGGCTGTTCGGAAAGATACGTCCAAAGGTCATGAATGTCTTCATCACTCATCTTGGTGTAGGCCATATAGGGGAACGTCGGCCAATACCTGCGTCCTTCCGGCGACCGACCTTCTCGCATCGCGCGCATAAAGTCGTCTTTGGACCAACCGCCAATCCCGGCCTTGGCATCTACACTGATATTCGGTGCATAGAACACGCCGAATATCGTCGGTAAATCGCGGCCGCCCCCGAGATGCTCACCGTCCGTAAATGGCGGTGAATGACATCCGACACAGCTGGCCGTTCGATAAAGCTCTGCGCCTCGCTTGTGCGCATCGGAAGCGTCCTCTGACACCGCCGGAACAGGCACTGGCACCTCGGGTAGCCGCTCGACATGTGGCGCGCCCGCCATCACCTCTGATGCAGCGAAGACCAAAACCACGACGCCCGCCAAAAGCCGTTTCACACGCACCCCGCAAACCACGAAAAACCCACCTCTCTGATTCAACTCTCGAACGCCACCGCTGTCGACCTGAACGGAAAAAAACTTCGGAATTCCAACGATATCGCCGATCCGTAAAGTGGGGTTGCTCATGAAGATACGAAAACCACTCGCGCTCTGCGCAACGGTCAGCGCGGTTTTATACGCCATTTTGCTCGGGGGCCGTTTCGACACATTCCTGTCAGCCGACGTCCTTGTGGTTGTGCTGGGTCTCACCGTCTTGAGTGACGTCGCCGCACACTCACAGTCATCTCGAAGACAAGCCTACAAAACGCTGCTGGCATGCTTTCGAGGCAAAGATCGAGGCAACATACAAGCAGACACCGCGCTTAGCGCACAAGCCTATTTCAACCGGATGGCAGAGTTTGCGCTTGGCGCAGCGGCCATTGGCGCGGTGATGGGCTTGATTTCTCTCTGTATAAACCTCGAGACCATCACCAAGATCGGCCCAGCGATAGCGTCCGCGGTGCTCGCAATGGTCTGGGGAGTGTTTCTCTCCGAATTGATTTTCCGAGACGCAGCCAGCTCTTGCGGCGCCGCATTCCAGCCCCTCCGACAAGCCCCCCTTCAGGAGTCGCCATGAGTATCCGTAAAACGCTCGCTGCTTTAGCGTTTATCGGGCTGGTCGGTACCATCATCGGCCTGCACGCACCTCTCCTCATATTCATCGACGTGAATTCCTTCTTTGTCGTTGCTGGAGTGGTGGTTTTCGGCATGTTGAGCGTCTACTCCTGGGAGGAGTTGGGGGGCTTGGAAACCGTCTTCTTTGGCTCAAAGCCCATGGATGAAGCGACCTCCAAACAGGCGCAGAGCATGTTCTCCCGCGGCGCAGACCTGGCCATCGGTGCGGCCTATCTTGGCGCAACCATCGGTCTGATACAGATGCTTACAAACCTCGCCGATCCATCAAAAATCGGCCCAGCAATGGCCGTCGCGTTGTTGAGCCCACTGTACGGGATCTGCATCTCTGAACTGGCCTGCCGTTCGGCCATCACAAACGCAGCGCGTCGCGCAGCACCACGTTCAGACCATCAACTCTCCGATATAAGCATTCCGAAAAGACACTTCGTCGCCACCACGCTTGGGCTCGCATGTATCGGATGGGCCATCTCACTCCACGTCCCAATCTGGAACTTTGTCGACTTCTACTCAATGCTAATCACCGTTGGCGCGACGATGTGCCTTGTCATCTGGGCCTTTGAGGCCGGTGAGATCCGAAGGGCACTGCGCGCCCATTTCACCAAAGGCGAACTCTCAAAAGAAGACGCTGAGCTTGGATGGACGCTGTTCCGACACGTGGGAGATTCAGCGATCGGCGTTGGGCTCATGGGTACACTGCTCGGCTGTGTGATGATGCTTCAGGCCTTGGACGACCCCGGTGCGATCGGCCCCGCGCTGGGCGTGGCACTGCTGACGAGCTTCTACGGCCTGCTCATCTCCGAAGCACTCTGCCGCCCGATTGCGGCCCGCTTTCTCACCCGGGCGAACCCGGCGGAGATCGATCTTCAGGGCCGTGATTCTCGACGGCTGTTTTTCGCCATCGGGATCATCTTTATCGTCCTGTGCACATTCTTTGTCATGATGAACGTCTTCTGCGAGTACTAAACGCCCAACGCAGACGATCTGTTACGAGTTCGTAGGCACACACTTGAGCGCGCAACAGACCGATGAGCAGAACACGGGCATTGTCAAAATGGGGCTGGGCCGCCGTTGGCGTACTTACGCTCTGTCTCGTGCTGACGGCATGGCGCTACCGACTTCCAGACGTAAGCCCGGCCGACGCCAAAGGCTTCTCTTCAGAACGCGCCATGGAGACTCTAAAGGCGCTGATACCAGAAGATAGCCCACGACCAAGCCAAAGCCCCGAACACCTCGCGATGGTGCAAAGGCTTATCGACCAACTGGAGGACATGGGCCTCGAGGTTGAGACCCAGCTGGCCAATATCTGCGCACCGCCAGAACTGTTCTCAACACCCCGCTGTGGCGACGTACAAAACGTCTTAGTGCATTTTGCCGGGCGCGTTGAAGATACGATCCTGTTCACGGCACACACCGACAGCGTGCCAACAAGCCCCGGCGCAGGCGACGACGGGCAAGGGGTCGCCATCCTGGTCGAACTGGCCAGTAAGCTTCAACGGATGGACACCCACAATTCGGTGACGATCCTGTTCACCGACGGTGAAGAGCGAGGACTGCTTGGCGCTACAGCTTTCGCCGAACAACACCCGCTTGCCCAACGGGCCAAAGTCGCGGTCAACCTCGAAGCACGGGGCCAGTCCGGGCTCTCCACGCTGTTTCGAACCGCTGGCGAGGACGCGTGGCTTATCGCCCTTTACGCCCAACACGCGAAGGCGCCGTTCACGTCTTCCGTGCATCAGGTCGTGTTTGAGACGATGCCACACTACACAGACCTTTCCATCTGGCAACACTATGGGATCCCAGGCGTAGACTTCGCGTTTATCGACAGCCCCGAGGCCTACCACAGCATGCGCGATACCGTAGCGCGCCTCGACCCGCGTTCGGTTCAATCTCAGGGCGACAACGCGCTCGCCATGCTCGAAGGCCTATCCAATGCAGATCTTTCCAACACAGCCGCCGGTCACGCGGCTTGGTTCGACGTACTGGGAATCGCTATCCTGCACTGGCCAAGGGATTGGACGCCTTGGCTTTGCCTATCGTGGCTCGCCATCGTCCTCGGTTTAGCCCGAAGGCAACAGCAATCTGGAGCGCTCAACACGCAACAGCTGATGCTCGGAATAGCTTGTGCCGTCACACACCTTGTAGGCAGTATAGGCGTCTCATGGCTGCTCATTAAAGCCGATGTGCCACTAGACCAGTGGCCGAAGAGCCTGATAGTTGTCGGCGCGCTGACCCTCTGGTCGCTTATTTACGCGCGCGTAACACCCCGCTTGAGCATCCACGCCGGACTCCTTAGCACCAGCTTATTCCTACTGCTGCTTTCGCTACCGCTGTCGCTTTACTTGCCCGGAATCGCCCATCTTTTTGCCCTGCCCACACTCGGCGTGCCTTTGGCCTATTGGCTACTTAGCCGTACACCGGCACACTGCGCGACCATCGCCGCGCTTGTGGGACTCTTCATCGCAGCGGTCCTATGGTTCCCATTGCTGGAGGGTGTCCGCGTGGCGCTCGGCGCAGGCGCTCTTATTCCGACTGGCGTAGGGTTCGGGCTCGCGCTGCTTTGGGCGCTACCCCTTTGGCGACCAGGACACCCCATCGTGCAATGAAACGGTACCGTTTCTTTGGAAGCGGTGTTACCTCGCGGCAATGAAAGCTCCTCTGAACGTACTTGGCACTCCGCTACTCGCCTGCTCTCACGACCCGCTGACCGGCTGGTACCGTGACGGCTGCTGCAACACCGACGACGACGATCTGGGCTCGCACACCGTCTGCGCCCAGGTCACAACCGAGTTCTTGGTCTACCTTCAAGAGCAAGGCAACGACCTCGTCACACCGCACCCACATCTCGGTTTTCCAGGTTTGCGACCCGGCGATCAATGGTGCGTTTGCGCTGCCAGCTGGTATGGCGCCCACCTTGCAGGAATAGGCTGCTCGGTAAACTTACAAGCGACACACGCTCGAGCGCTCCAAGTCGTGCCCCTCGAAGCCTTGATGCAACACGCGATCGCAGAAGAGGCCTGAGTCCGGCGGACACACCAAAACGCGCTATGCTTTTAAGCACAGATGCAACGCCACTTCCCAGCAACGCTTTGCCTGGCCCTCTCGTTACTGAGCATAGGCTGCGTTCAAGACAAAGCGGAAGACACGAGCTCTACTAGCCCCTCCATCGGCGATGACGACACCGGCACGCCGCCGGTGGGTGCTGAAACGCTGGAATGGGCTGTCCACGATGAGATCGAATCTCTCATCACGGTGTCCTGGAATCAGAAGCAAAACACCACGGGGTATATCGAGTACAGCTTCGATGAGGACGAATGGCATCAAGCGCCAACGCGCAGCCTGACGGCCGGCGAAGAATCCCAGCTTCTCCTTGGGATCCCCTACGAAACCGATGTGGAAATCCGACTGGTGGCCGACGGCGTAACTGGTGTGTCAGTCACAGCCACCACCGGCGATCTTCCCGAAGACCTTCCCATCCCTGAATATGTTTCCGGGGACGCAGCTCAATGGTGGTCCGACGGAAAGTTCGTCTACACGAGCATTAATGAAGATGAATACAACTGGTCCGGTGATCGGTTCTTGAAGGTGATTTTAGACCGTCAGGGACGTGTGGTCTGGGCGCTGCTCACACCAGTGAATCGCTGGACGCTGTGGGCAGATCTCTCCAACGACGGTCGCTACCTGATGTGGGATGAGATGGCGGTATACGACTGGACCAGCAACGACCCATCGATGATCCACAAGATGACGATAGACGGGAACGTCGTCGCATCGTACGAAGCAGACGGCCTCCACCACGCTTGGGACGAGCTGGCCGACGGCAGCTTTATCTGGGGGGCTGCGGTCACAAATAGCGAAGAGTGGCTACAACGCCGCCACACCGACGACACCGTCGAAACCATCTGGAAATGCTCTGACTTCGAGGTCGAGCAACTTGGCCATACCGCGAGCAGCTGCCACTCAAACTCGTGGTGGTGGCACGAGGAGACGGACACCTACCTTGTGAGCTTTCCCTCATCTGCGGGACGGGTCAAAGACACGGTGCTGCATCTCGACGCCGAAGGCAACACACTCGACACTTGGGGCCAGCTTTCCGACTGGACCTTCGAGGACGAGGCCAACACCTTTGACTACCAACACGGTGTCACGTTCACAGAAGAGGGCACGCTTCTGCTCTCAACGCAGCTGACCGAGGACAACCCCTATTACCAACGCAACGACGACACGCTCGCCGTTCGCGAGTATGAGATCGACTACAAAACCCAAACGCTCCGGCAGGTGTGGGCGTTCGGTGAGGATCAAGGGATCGAAGGGAAGTACGCGGGCGAAGCCCACCGTCTAGAAAACGGGAACACGCTTCACAACTTCGGGACCGGCGCACGAATGCGGGAGATCACCCCCGAGGGGCAGGTGGTCTGGGACGTGAAATTCCCCGGCGGGAACACCGGTGGTAACGGCAGACTCCAAGGCCGGTCGGTCTTCATCACCGACCTCTATGCCTTTGCGCCTTAAGGCTCACCGCCCAAAGGTCAGGCCGACCGCCGTAAACGGCATCAAGTCACTCCCGCCGTCGCACCAACCCGGATCGT
>Ga0163179_10003151_pt1 | contig 11283 bp, 13 predicted proteins | sample AtlANTMetagenome_FD_109643 | JGI IMG/M metagenome (GOLD analysis project Ga0163179, IMG submission 109643) | Marine eukaryotic phytoplankton communities from the Atlantic Ocean - Atlantic ANT 2 Metagenome | ecosystem: Environmental > Aquatic > Marine > Oceanic | place: North Atlantic Ocean... | reverse complement strand
GACGGAACTGTGGGTGTAAGTGTACCATCAAGTCACCTGCGAAAGTGCTGTATTGTGTTAGGTTGATGCCATAGCTACCTTCTATCGCTGTTGGTTGCCAACGTGCTTTACCTATTTTTTGTAATAGAGCTGCACATGTTTCACCGACAAAAGCTATCTTTTGCTTTGAACCATATTTAAATACAGTAGAAATCAAAAGCTTATCTAAGCCGTCTTCAGTCATATTGTTTGCAGAACTACCACCATAAGTAGCGTGACTTGTTGCCAAGTCTACCACGTTAGTTAGTGAGTTAGTTAAACCACCTGTGTATCTAGTTGGAGTAGCAGTTGAACCACTTGCTTCGTTTTTATTACCGAAGAACATAGCTCTTTCGATGTCAGACATATGTAATTTTAATGCCTTAGTCATTGCTTCGTCCATCTTATCACCAGTTCTTAGATAAGTACTTGCCAAAGTATTTGATACTTGGAAAGCAGTTCTAAAAATCTGAGTGTAGTTGTTGGTTACTGTAGCATCAAATGTGATTGCTGTTGGTGATGTTGCACCTTCAGCTGCCGCAAAGCCTGCTACAAACAGGACTGCATCATCTGCAATCTGGTGAGAAGTGCCTCCGATGTTACGAGTAACAGCAAGAGTTGTTGCTGTTGTATCAGCAGTAACATGCATAACTTCACCAGTAGTTTGGTTTATAACGATTGCACCTTTAATTGCAAACTTGTTGTCGTCTGCTGCATCTATTGTTATTGATGCTGTAGACGTTGAGTTTATTGCTCCGTTAACTGTGATAACTCTATCAGGCAACTCGTCTCTGAAGTTTTTATACTCAGGGTCGTCTGTTGGTTCTGATGAACCCATAGCTAACATAGCGTTTAATGGTGCATTACCATTTGGTTCTAAAAGAGTGAATAACTCTCTGTAGTTTTTAGGACGGAAGTCTGAACCGAACTCTCCTGTCCCTCTCATGCCTTGAATAGGGGCCATTGTAGTTTCTCCTTAAAAAAACAAAATTAAAATTTTAAGCGAGGTTCACGGAAGTCCATCGTTAATCTCTTATATATATGAGCCGTAGCGCATATATATAGTATTAACTAATAATAATAAGTCTGTCTACCCTTATAAAAAAAGACCCCCTAGAAAATGCCTTAACTAGGGGGTAAGTTTTTGGTAATTAGTAACCTTTTTGAGTCATTACATTATTTGTAAATCTATCAAAGGTAGAGGGAGATGATTGTTCTGATGCTCCTGCACCAACATCTGCATTGGCAGTTTGACCTACGCTACCAGTAAACGCTTGTCTTTTGCCCATGATGTCTCTAAGTCTAGCCATCTCTGGCGATGATTTGTTGTTTTTGTAATCTGTCATTACTTTAATTGTAAGCTGTGGGTCTGCAAAGTCTTCCATTGTATATCCACGTTCTGCTGCAAACATCTGAAACTCTTGTGCGTCTCCGTCTGCCAGACCTAAAGCTTGTTGAACTCTGTCTAAATTATTTGCTATTGTTTGTTTAGCTGCTGATATTTGTGCGTTTTCACCAGTTTGGAAACCTGCTTTCGCTGCGTCTGCCATACCTGCACTTTGTGCTACGACTTGACGTAACATGTTTTTTACCTGTGCAAGCTCTTGTTGCATAGCACCAACATTACTATTGCCTTGTGCAGACATGTTCATCATGTCTCTAAAGCCAGGTGGTAGAGTTACTGCGTTGTCTTCTTCCCATTTCTTGAGAGACGCTTCTACATCACCAGATTTAAGAGCATTGTCTTTCTCATAAACACCTGGTTTGTCGCCTTGAGTATTTCCCATTGTGGGATTTGACTCGCCTGCTTTTGAAATATTTGCCAGTTGTTCTGCTATTTGTTTGGTTGATACACCAGGATTAGCTCTCATATATTGGTCAATCACGTCTGTGATTGGTTTGTATACTGCATTCTTGTGGTTGAGTGCCGAGTACCTTTCGAATGTAGATTTAATTTGATTAGGCGTAAGTTCTCTTTTTTTCTTGTTGCCTTCTTTATCCATGTCACCAAAGTCTATTTCATAGATGATTGCCTCAGCAGACATCTTATCGCCTTCAGTATCAGGCGAACCTTTAGAAGCGGCTTGTTCAGCGGCAGAGTCTTTAGGTGGTGCTTTAGGTGCTTGTGGTTGTGATGCAGGAGGAGCAGGTTGTTGTGTTTGCGCCTGTTGCGTTGGAACGCCCAACTGGTTTGAGGCAATACGATTGATTGCGTCTGCTGCCATTTGAGGGTCTTGTTTTTGTGTAGCCATTTGGTTTTTCCTTTCTCAGCCGTAGCGAAGATTAAGTTTCAGTTATATCTATATTACTCTTTTTTTTATTTTCGTCTACCTTTTCTAACGCAATTTCATTCTCATAGCGTATTTTTAAACGATTGGGCATTTCGAGTAATTGTTTTGCTGCCCATATTGCGCCTCGTCTGAAGTTAATTTCTTCTAAATCCATCTTAGGACTTTCAGCTATACTCATAGCAGACTTAACGATTTCTTCTTCCATTACTGCTACTATTTGTTTCCAACCAGTAGACTCTGTAAGTTTAGAAAGATTTTGTAATCTTGACTTAGACGACAATTATTTTCCCTGACGTTTACCCATCTTTTTACTTTTTCTAAGAATAGGTTTACCTGCCCTAAAAGCTTTTACTTTACTAGGGATTGGTTTTGTTATTACTTTTTTAGTATCTAATTGCATACCCATGATATACTCCTAAGTTAAAACGATTGAAATTACAAGTCCAAGAATAGATAAAGTTGTAACAGCTTGCATACCTTCTAGTCTCCACATACGTTTATCAAGGCTATCAAGTTTATCTTGAACGGCTTGATATCTAACAGCACACTCACGTTCATGTGCTTGCAGATTCATTTGAACTTTTAATGTTGGTTCAACAGATTGTTTCATTAGTAAGGTACACCTTCCTCTTTGACAACAAAGTTCTCCCAATTCTTACAATTTATACCACAAGGTATTGGGTCATATTTATATCCGTCTGGGTCTGTATCATATTTTACTTCACTCCATATATCAAACTTACCTTCAACAGTAGATTTGTAATAATATAAAGCATCTGTGTCTTCACCACATTCACAAGTTCTTGCCATTATAAACTCACTTTCGATACACTTAAAGAATTAGGATTACTTAATGAAACAGATGTATCACCAGGAGCGACTACTGTCATTCTATTTGTTCCACTATCATATGTTGCAGTAGTATCAGCTAAACCATTCATTGCATTTGCTATTTCAGAACCAGCAGTATCTGTACTAGCACCATTAGATAAATTAATTGATGTTGAATTACCACCACTTGTTACTGTAGCAGAAGTTAAGTTACCAGTTTGACCTACACCTTGAACTGTAGAACCACTGCCACTAACATTTGAAGCTGGTCTAACTGTAGAAGAATTGCCAGGTGATGGATTTGTTCCACCATTAACACCACTACCATTAGAAATACTTATTGACATATCGTTTACATTTCCAGAACTTGCTGGAGCAGTTACTGTTACAGTACTGCCACTTCTTGAAACAGACCAACCACTAGGTAACATATTATTTAGTCCTGCTTTCAAAGTGTTTGCGTGTGTACTAGCAGTATTCGAATTGGTAAATGTACCACTACCACTAAATCCATCTCCACTAACAGAATATGACGCACCTAAATTTACAGTAGTTGATGACTGATTAACACCAGTTAAGTAGTAGGTATAATATTGTGTGCCAACCATCTGAACATTTATATATCCGTTACTTTGCATAGATGAACCATAGCCTGCATAGAAAGATGCATAAACTCTTACACCTACACCAGCAGATGAACTATTATTAAAAGAGTAACTTCCTCCGTAATAACCATATCCACCAGTAGAACCAGAAACTAATGAGTATTGTGGACTTGCACCTGATGTTCCACCTGATACAGATGGACCTCCATGTGGTTCATGATATTTAGTTGACCAAGTTGTAGGACCAACAAAGTGTGTGTATGTATTCCAGTTGTTAGAACCACCAGCGATATTTGCATTACTACTGTAAACACCAACATTACCAAAACAAAAATTAGCAGCATAATATACATAACCACCTACTTGATAATCCATTCGGATTGAACTTGCGTTGGGCCAGTAATTTATACCAGTTAAATATCTACCTTGTGTTTGACTTCCGAATACTCTTGTCCAACTTGTGCCATTAGAAGAGCCTGGATTTCCTGCACCAAAATACCAGTTATAACTATTTGTTTGATTTTGTGTACCAGTATGTTGAGTTTGATATCCAGTATAAATTGTTTGAGTTCCACTATTAGTTGAATTGCCTATAGTGTAAGTATAAACTTCTGCTGTTGCTGGATTTAGTGTGTTAGCTGTACCAGAAAAATCAAAGAAGTCTGTTTTAGTAAATGGGTGACGAATAGTAGAGCCATCAGGGTCTAATGCCCTAATTTCTCGCACTCTTCTAATTGTTGAACCATCAGGATCAAGAACATAAATATTGTGTGGTGTTCTTATTGTTGAACCATCAGGATCAAGAACAGATAAAACCATTAGTACACCATTATTATTTTAGTATTTCCAGTAAACTGATTTGCATTATTAGGAACAGAAGTTTGAACTTTAAATACACCTAATTGTTGGTCAGTTCCTAAATCTAAAAGATTAAGTTCTGCTGTAGAACCAGTATAATCTGCTATCTTTTGTAAGTCAGAAGTACTACCAGTAAAACCATCTAATTTGTTAAGTTCAGGTGCTTCAGCTGTAACTAATAATCCACCCAACATTAAACCATTAGTGCCATTGTGCCTTGCTATATTAACATTAACAGCTTCATCATCAGCATTAAGTGTTACAGAACCTTTTATTTGTGTTGCACCATTTCCATTAGGGTGAATAACAACATTATTATTACTAGCAGAACTTATTTCATTTCCATTAACATCTAATGCTCCTGATAATTGAGGAGTTGAATCATCAACTAATTCACCATCAAAAGTTGTACTACCAATTTTAAAAACCATTATAAACTCCTATTATGAGATTGTTCCATCTGTTGTTATATCGCCTACTACAATCAAATTACCATTAGTATCTAACTGCATTTTTGGTGTTCCTCCATAATTAAACCTAATATTATTACCATTAAATGTTATTGTCCAATCAGCACTAACTGCTGGAATAGTTACTGAAGGAGTTGAAAGAGTTCCATCAGCCGTAAGAGTTCCAGTAACAGCTACTCCAGTAGATTTAGTAGCTATTTTTTGTGAACCATAATGAAATAATCTTGCTTCACCACTAGAGCCATTTGCTTCAAAATAATTAGCAGTAGTAGTACCTGACGCATCTCCATTATCAGCTTGGATATATATAGCATGATCTCTTACTTGGTTTTGAATATATAAAACACCATCATCTCCTGTATGCCTTATTACACTATTATCTGCAACATTGTGGTAAATAGATAAATTACAATTAGACGGAGTTCCAAACCTAGCTATAGCTTGAGGAGCAAAGTCTAAAGCATTTTCTGATTTATCCCATAGAGCATTGTAACTTGTTCCAGTAAAAGTTACATCGCCAGTAAAAGTTCCTCCAGTAGTAGGCATACCAGCAGCTGGAAGATTTGTTAAAGCACTACCATCACCAGAAAATGCAGTAGCTGTTAATGTTCCAGTTACAGTTCCACCAGTACTTGTTGTTTCAAATCTTACAGTATTACTATTGGGTTGAAATAATTGAACAGCACCACCATCATTAAATCTTGCAAGATTTACACTTCCAGCTGCGTTTTGGATAACTACGTCATCACCTTTAATTAATAAATGACCAGAACCACTTTCTTCAATGTAAGTACTATTGTTTGAACTATCATGCCTAATTGTTAAATCAGCACCAGTACCAAATGTAGCTTTAGCATTATCAGCAAACTCAAGTGCATTGCTTGATTTATCCCACAAAACATGGTAGTTATCACCAATTAAATTAACGTCATTACTAGCTGTTAATGTTCCAGTTACGTTCACATTACCAGTAAATGTACCACCACTTGTTGGGACAGTATTAAAAGTTGCTATAGAAAAAGTATCGAAAACATGAGCTTCAATAATATCACTAGCTGACAGTGCAGTTAATCCACTAATAGTATTTGCAGTGTTTAAATTGTAGGCTGTTTGGTCTAATTTTGTTCCATTTTTAAATAAGGTAACTAAGTTTTTATCGGTAAACCTTAATTGATTTCCGTTACTGTCTGTAAGTGTAGGTCCAATAGAAGTCTCACCACCTGATGCAACCCATCGATATTTATTTAGTAATCCAAAGCCGTCAGAGCCTCTGCCTATATAACTCATTTCAATTTTTCCTCATTTTTTTAGCTTGGTTTAGTTGGAAAAGTAACATTATCTAAATCAGACGTATTGGTAATATCTCTTAATTCTTGCCTATACTTTCTCCAAGCAGTTGCATCTGCACCATTATCGACAAGAGTATTTATCTTATAATCAGCTTCTTCTAACAGAGGTGTTCTATCCTGTCTTAAAGCTTCCAATTTAAACATCGGTAAGTTATCTATATCTCTTTTTATATCTATTTCTCTTTGTGCTAATTCTTCTTCTGAAAGAGGAACTTTAACACCATCAACATTTTTGTATATTGTTTCACTCATTATTTTTTCCACCCATACAACTTGAATGTACCTTGTACGAAAGGAGTTCCATAGCCAGCTCCAAATTTTATGCCGTCAACTTTTGTATCGTATGAAGTTGAAGTAGCATCATCTAAAAATCCAAATGGTTGTACATAATATGGTGAACCATAGTTATCATCGAAACTCCAATACTGAGCATCTAATTCTCTAAAACCTTTGTAAGTTGTTGTGCTACGCAGATTGTAAAACCTATACCAAGCATTAAATGTAGATTGTGAATCTACACCAAGAGCAATATCAGTTTGATTAGCACCAACTAAATAAAATTGATATTGTGCAGAATGCGCCCAACCACCAGTCTCCCAAGTGTCACCTCTTTTCATACCTATATGGTAACCTCTGGTCATGTACTTTGTACCAGTTACTTCTGAGCCACCTTGATAAAATCTGCACCAAATATAATTTGATGAATTATTTGCATTTGAAGTAAGTTTTACATCGTACACATAAACATCATAATAATCATAATCATCAGTAATAACTGAAGATGAAAATATAGGATTAGCTACTCCTGCTGCATCTATTGTACTGAGGTGTTTTTTATGTTGATTATGGTCGTTTAATAAATCTGATTGTTGTGCTACATCTATTGGAAAATTAGTATTATTTGTATTTTGACCTATATAGCCCATATTAACTCATCTCCAATATAGATAGACTCACGTCAACAGTTTGTGTTACACTTGATACAATTTGAATTTTATCGCCATCTTCCATGACTAATTTTTGATTTCCACCTACTACAACTAGAGAACTGCCAACAGCTATGGGTGCATCTTTAACAATGAAAATATCTGTTCCACCACTCTTTACGATCTTTGCACTTGCAGTAACTGAACTTGCACTAATGTTAGCCATTGTCATTCCAATAATAGTTGTGGTGACACTTGTGGCTGTGTACATGTCTGCTAAAGAAGCAGTAGTTTGTTTAGTTTTTAATTTAAAGTTATTTGGCATATTGTTATCCTAAAGCTATAGCAAATGGGATTGCTTCAGCACTTGCTGCCGAGGCAAAATCCGTTATTGTTGAAGATGCTTGAGTATGGGAAATAGCAGCACCAGTTGCAGTAGTTAATATTGCATTTGTATTTATATTGACCACTCCTGCCGAAGCTCTTGATATTGTTGTGTCACTTGCATGACCTAATTCTATATTTCCACTTACATCTAAATTACCATTCACATCTATTAAAGTAGAATCAAGTTCTATTTTATTTGTTGCATCTATTTCAAGTGTGCCAACTGTACTACCATCTATATAATTTGCAGCATACCCTATTTCTAACCTACTTTGGGTTTGTCCATATAGTCTTAGCCCTAGATTATGAACATGCTCTAAAAATATTTCTGAATTAGCACCCCATTGTATTGCTGAAGAATCACTTACTAATTTTATATCATCACCAATAACAGCGTCAGTATTAATAGTTACGTCTCCAGTAAATGTGCCACCTGCTAGTGGCATCTTTGTTGCTATACTGTTGGTAACTGTGGTTGAAAAGTTTGCATCATCACCAAGAGCTGCTGCTAATTCATTAAGTGTATTTAGAGCTGCAGGTGAACTATCTACAAGATTACTAATAGCAGTATCAGTATAAGCAGTAGTAGCTATTCCTGCTTCGGCTGCTGTTTGATTAATAAATTTTGATGACGAACTATCATAAGCTATTACTTCATTATCAGCTACTGAAGTAATAATCACATCAGATAAACTATTTATAGTTCCTATTGTAGAGGCTGTATTAGATGCGGCTGTAGCACTATTTGCTGCTGCCGTTGCACTGGCAGATGCGTTAGTTTCGGCTGTCTGTGCATTTGTTTCAGCAGTCTCTGCGTTAGTTTTAGCAGTTTCGGACGCATTCTTAGCTGCTATACTTGCATCACGAGCTGTTTCGCTAGAATTTTTTGCCACAACACTAGCATCACGAGCTGTTTCACTAGCAGCCTGTGCTGTTTGAGAAGCTGTTTTAGCTGTTTCACTATCATTCTTTGCACTAATGCTTGCATCACGAGCTGTCTCACTGGCAGCTTGAGCTGTCTGTGCATCAGTCTCGGCTGTTTCTGCACCAGTTTTAGCAGTTTCAGCTCCTGTCTTAGCAGTTGCTGAGTCTGTTGCACTGTTGGCTGATTCTGTAGCGTAATGCAATGCAGAATATAATCCAGACGTGCCACCATTTGTAGATGTCAGTGTAAATGTACTGTTATGTGCTGTATTTGCATATTTGCCTGCATCGTCTTTATGGTCAGACGCTGTATTCCTATAGCTTAAAGAAAAGTTTGCGTGACTTAAAGATGTTGTTGCATGTTGGCTTGATTGGTCTGCATAGTATTTAGCCGAGAAGTCAGAACCTGATATGGCTGTTGCCATTGTAAAAGATGCACCACCACCTAATGCCCAAGCTTTTGCAGAACCAGATGATAGAGTTCCTGTTGGTGCAGTTGCGTGATTTGATGCTGTGTCTTTGTGGCCTGACGCTGTTGATGCTGAGTTAGATGATTCTGTTGCGTAGTGCAAGGCAGAGTAAAGACCAGATGTCCCACCATTCGTTGATGTTAAACTGAATGTTGTGTTGTGTGCAGTTAATGCGTATTTGGCTGCGTCTGCACGTTGGTCACTTGCCAGACCTGCCTGAGTGGTTGCTGTTGTTGCATTGGCACTTGCCTTTGCATTATAATGAAGTGCTGAGAAAAGACCTGATGTACTACCATTAGTACTGGTTAGGGTGAACGAGGTGTCTTCTGCTGTGATTGCGTACTTGGCTGCGTCTGCTCTGTGGTCGCTTGAGATTGCGGCTTGGGCTTGCGCTCCTGATACATCGACAATTTTCTTCGTGCTTGACGAACTGATGAATGCAGATTCCGAGCCGAAGGTTGAAGGTGATGAAAGACCATGTACTAAGTATACGTCACTATTGGCTACAGTTACAAGGTCAAAGTTGTTGTAAGATGTTGATGTGCTGAATGTTCCTTCTACGCTGAAGAAACTTGTTACGTCTACAAAGCTTGCACTTGAGTTTGAGAATACGCCTGCTCTGAATTGTAGGTTGCTTGTTGTTGCATTGTATCTAAACTCAAAATTTTCTGAACGGAATGTACCACTGTTAGCAGGGTCGAATAGGTCATCGAGTAAGTCTGATAATGCACGTCCACCTATTTCTGCTGCTTCCATGTAGGTGTCGAGAATGTGTTCGCCTGTGTTGGCAGAAAGAAATCGAAGTTGTTCGCCAGTAGGTCTAGTTATAGCCATTATTTATAATACCCCATATCTTTCATCAATCTTATCAGTTTTGATTTTGTAAGTGAATATTTTTCTGCTGTGGTTACTTTGCTTTGTTCCAATGCAACCTCATTAATTTTTCCCACACATTCATCTATCGTGCTTTTAATTTGTTGAAACATTTCATTAACCTCTTCTTTGATTTCTTCTTTGATTTCTTTTTTTAAAGTCTCTCTTGTTTCATTTACATACTGAACTATGCTTCCTTCTATTTTTTGAATTTGAATGTCTCTTTGATGACCTTGTGATATAGAATGTTCTATGTGGCTTTTATTCTCCTTGATTATTTCGTTATTGATGTCAAAAGATTTTTGCATCTCTTCTTTGAAGATTTTAAATTTTTCTTCTACAAAATTTATAACGTCACTATCCACCTTGACCACCTCTCATTGGAACGAGGTTTCCACGTTCTACTTCTCTGTTGACGTCCTCGCCAGACTTGACAGATGCGCCACGCATCTTCTCCATGATTTGCATTTGCTGTGATGGGGTCGGACCTTGTTTCTTCATTTGGTCTTGGTTTACTCTGAACCTGTCTAGGTCTGTTATTCCCATTGCACGTATGGCTTCCTCTGCGATTTGTCCTGCATTGTATTCCATTGTTAAGCCTGTCTGGTTCATTATCTGTAGCATGTTCATCCAGGTTTCTGCGTTGCGTGTGGGTTCAAGGGGAAGAGTGCCGTCTATTACTAGATAGTCAATGTCCCCTTGAAGGTCTTTAGATACATCAAAATCCATGTATCCATCTTCTACCATACCTTCTAATTGTGACGGCATGTTTTCTTTCTCAAGTTTGACAGAACCAGAAAGAGCAAGGGCATCTTGTATATTGGCGACCATCATACGAACCATAGGACGCATTGTTGTTGCTGACATGACACGTGCTAGTACACCTAGACGCTGTGAACCGAGTTGGGTCAGACGTTGTATCTCTGTGGCTGTTCTAACGTCTGGTGTCGGTATACCTTGTTGTGCATCAGACGCTGCTGATACACGTTGTTTTAGTTCTGACATAGCACTTATATCGCTGAAGTGTCCACGTGTGACGTCTGGAACTTGCGCTATAAATACGCCATCACCTGGCTTAGAGCCTGGCAGAGTTCGAACGACACCCCAAGGATTTCTGTCCACAAGGTCTGGTACAGACACTTGTGTAGGGTCAACGAATATAAGGTTGTTAAGGGCTGCTGATATGTTGTCGATACGGCTACGCAATAAGTAGGTTGCTATATCGTGCATAGGTAAAATTAAATCGTAGAGAGACTGCCCATAAGTTTTGTGGGAGTCTTG
>Ga0163179_10003150_pt1 | contig 11287 bp, 1 predicted proteins | sample AtlANTMetagenome_FD_109643 | JGI IMG/M metagenome (GOLD analysis project Ga0163179, IMG submission 109643) | Marine eukaryotic phytoplankton communities from the Atlantic Ocean - Atlantic ANT 2 Metagenome | ecosystem: Environmental > Aquatic > Marine > Oceanic | place: North Atlantic Ocean... | reverse complement strand
GGGGAAGTTGTGCCCTGGGAGCGCACCTCGTGGCTCTGGGGGAGGGTGCCCGTGCCGCGGCGCTGTTTGGGGCGTGCGGCGGGGACTTGCCGGAGCCGCGACTCTTGTTCGCCGAGGCCGTGTTGGACGCACCGGGGACGTCGGAGGTGCTCCAGAGGGTGGCTGCCGGGGAGGCTGCACAGGTCGTGCGCGCCTTCCCGGGGAGTGCGTGGGCCCAGAGTGTGCAGGCGCGGGCCCAGGAAGCGGGTGCGGGGCTGGACGCCGCGGCAGGCGCTCACCGCGAGGCTTGTGAGCTTGGCCTACGGGAGGTCAGAGGCGGCGGCGGCATCGGTCTGCGTTCGGCTGCCATCCTCCAGTCCTGTGCTGCAGAGGCCCGGCGACGGGCCTCCGAGGGGGCTGAACCGGCGGAGTTGCTTAGGCTGGCCGGCCAGGCAGCTGCGTTGGACCCCGTTGCTTTCGTCGAGTTGGGCCCCACCCCTTGGGGCTTGCCCGCGTTCCAGCCGGGTCTAGCACGGGAGGGCTGGCTCTTCGCATCTGCCGGGAGAAGTGGCGGCGGGGCAGGCCTCGAAGTATCCTCTTTGGCCGGATTCCCGCCGGAGATAGGCATAGCACTCCAGCCACTGCTTTTCGGTGAGGCGGCCGCAACGAGGCTTCGCGCTGCGGGGCGGGCGTTCCGTGTGGCTGGGCGGACTGATGGCGCGGCGGTGTACCTCGCCGCGGCGGCCGCGGCTCACCCGGCCCTCGATGCTGCTGCCGACGCTGTTGCTGCCGCATTGGCTCGGCCTGGCGCCTCGTGGGATCAAGCCGAGCAGCTCCTGGTGCAGCTGCTGGCGGGCGGGGCCTACTCCTCGCGTGAGGAGGGTGCTCTACGGCTGCAGCTTTTCACGTCCACGCAGAGTGGGCCTTCGTTGGGGGGCGGCGGGGGAAAAATGGAGGGGACCGCTATGGTTCTCGAGAAGCGCCTGCGGACGTTTCTGAAGGATTCCTTACCCGGTGCAGCATCGGAGCGCGAGCTGGTGAGAACTGCCAGTAATCTTGGTTGGGCGGCGCCGTACGACGGCCTGAACGAGAGAACCCGCAGAGAATTGCTTGCGCGAGCCCACCTGCACACCTGCCCCGAGCTGGCGTACGTTTCAAGCGTGCAGCCAGGTGATGCGCGGGATGGTAGAAAGGTAAAAGTGGCGGTGGTGACACGCTTCGCACGCGAGCACTCGGTTGGTTTCTTTCTTCGTGGGATCGTGGAGACACTTGCTGAGACCAGTGCTTTCCAGGTCCGGCTCTTCCTACCACCCGGCTCCAGAACCGACCCTGGGGACGGCACGTTCACAGCTATCCGCGAGGCTGTGAAAAGCATGTCTCCCGACGGTCTCGGAGTGGAGCAGCTGCCGCACGAGTTGGCTCCGGCGCGTCAAGCCCTGGAAAGATTCGCCCCTGACGCCGTTTTCTACCCCGAGCTGGGCATGGACACGTTCACGTACCTGCTTTCATTCTCGCGCTTGGCCCCGGTTCAGTTAACCACGCACGGCAACAGCGTTACCTCGGGTGTCCCCTCCATCGACTACCACATATCGTACCTCATGAGTGAGACTTCAGAAGCCCAGAGTCACTACTCGGAGAGGCTCGTCTTGCTGCCCGGTAACCATCCACACATGCATCCCATGCCCCCTGTCGGGCACAGCGAGCCAAGGCTGACTAAGGCTGACTTTGGTATCCCAGACGGTGCCCGCTCTTACGTCGCTGCACAAGCTGCCCACAAGGTCCGCCCGGTATTCCTGTCAGCGGCCGCTGCAATTCTCCAGCGCGATCCCCGCGGGGTGCTGGTCTTGCTATCTTCGCCGCGCGATCATGAAGTTGCTTCAGCCATTGATGATTTTGCCGGCTGGCCCAAAGGGACTGCCACTGCTCAGCGGAGAGTGGTGTTTCTCCCCAGGGTCCCTACAGACACCTTCTTGCAACTTCTCGCCCACGCGGCAGATGTTGTCCTTGATACGTTTCCCGTGGGGGGGTGCACTACGTCTCTGCAGGCCTTTTCCGTGGGGCGCCCCGTCCTCAGCCTTCCTTCATCTCAGCTGCGAGGCCGCTTCACGCTTGGGATGCTCCGCAGGATGGGCCTGGAGGAGCCTCTTGTGGTCACCAGTGCAGATGAGTACGTTACTGTAGCAGTGACATTGGGGGTGGACGCGGAATACAGACAATCGATTGAGGCCCTCGTGGCTGAGCGGTCTTCCCGGCTGTTTGGCGACCGCTCGCCTGCTCTTGCATTTGCGAAGATGCTTGGAGAAACAGTGGCACAGGCCCGGGCGGCCGCCGCTGTCCCAGGGGAGGGGGGCGAAAAGTCCTTAGGTGGCGCGGCTCGCATGGAGCGGCGCTGCGTTCTGTCGGACGCCACGACTGTTAGCCTGGAATCTGCGCGGCCCCTTCTGGCAGGATTTCAGTTCCGCGTCCTGCACGAGAGGATGAGATCAGCCGAGAATCTCACCGGCAAAATGCCTTCGCTCTTGGCTGGACGGGTGCCCGCCTGGTGCCTCCTGACCCCCAACCGGCTCGACATCGCTGCAAAGATACCACTGGCCCGGTCCTGGCTGAAGCCCGGCTCGACCGGGGCGGATAGCTGGGCCATGGAGATGTACGCTGAGCATCTCCGGTCTGTGAATGGGTTCGAAGAGCGAAGCACGTTTCTGGATGCGCAGACAGGTGAGAAGATTCTCGAAGTGACAAAGAATTCTCTGGGAGACTTTGTCGGGTCTTTCGAGTCTCTCGTGAAGGGAGCTTCGCAAAGAGAGGGGGCCGGCCGGTGGGCGCTGGATGGGCAGCAGTCACGAATACCGATCGTATGGCAACCGGGAAATTCGGGAGGAGTTCGTTTCACGGCTCTCGATGGGGCCCATCGCATTGCAGCTGCTTTGTCTGCGGGGGGGGGCAATGCGTGGCTTCCTGTTCTAGGTTTGAATTTTCCCGAGAGTTGGCCGCTGGTGTCGGCTCCCTTCTCGGCGGGGGACTTGTCTCGGCGAGGTCTGCCCCCGCACTTAATTGCCTTGGCTCTGTCAGAGTATGCAAGGGCTCATCCGGAGGCTCGCATCTGCGTAGCATTTCCAGCTTCTCGAGGCGGAACCCAGGGCTCAGTGGAAAACTTGCTCGGCCAGGAGGAGGGAATACATGTGGTTGGGGCGGTCTCTGGCGTGCAACTCTCCGGGGATGCCCCCTTGGTACTTCTGGAGGCTGTGTACCGTGACCATCTCGACACAAATCTGGGGGTGCAGTCAAGACTAGCGGGAGAGAATGGTGAGTTGCGTGAGGCGTGGGTCCTGAACAAGGCCCGGAACTGCTTTCCTGCCTTACAGGAGCCAAAGCGGCAAGATCGGCCCCTGAGAAACAAGTCGCTCAGGAGTGTTACAGTTATTGTCTTCGAAGCAGGATCCGACCTTGAGGCGACTGACGCAAAGCAAGCCGTACGCTCAGCTCTCGGCGTCGGCCATGCAAGTCTACACACCACGGACACACGAGATGAGACACTGGAGGCCGCGAGCCTTCTGCTCACTCGCGCGGGGCTGGACTACTTGCGGGTGAGCAGGCCTGGGCGGAGGCCCGCACGTTACCAACGCTTTCTTTCGAACCTCCAGTCCTGGATCAGCCTCCACCCTGAATTTTCTCATGACCTGTGCGTCGACGCGGGGGGCGCTCTGGCTGCTCACGGGCTCCGCGACGTCAATGATCTAGACGTGATTGCGGGGTCAGGAGTCCTTGCTGCAGTTCGGAAACTTACCGACCAACACGGTTACCTGGCTCCTGGGGTGCAGTTGCATGTCAAAGCCAATCAAGAAGTGTCAGATTCGATCATTTACAACCCAGAGGAAAGCTTCCTTACGGGAGATTCCGCAGCGGGACTGGTAAAGATTGCCGCCCTGAGGGGCGCGGCGCGTCTGAAGAGACTTCGGATCGGGAAGCCCGATGCCGACGCGGCAAAGGATTTCCACGATCTCAGCGCAATCCGTAGAGCTCTTGCTCCTCTCGCCCAGAGCGAAAACCAATTGCAGATTGTGGCAGAGCCTCTGAGGCGAGAGGCATACGTCTCATTCATGTTCAATGAGGATCCTAAGTGGCTGCTCGGGCTGGGCGCACTGGCTCAAACTCTGAGGGAAACCATGACACAGAGAGCTCTAGTGGCTATGGTCTCGCCGAACCTTCAGGCGGGCACGGTGAACGCCCTCGAAATGCTCGGTTGGGAGATTCGGTCAGTCGAAGGGGTGCCTCACCCGCACCCAGAACGCTGCGCAAAAGCGTGGCAAGTCACGCACGGCGACGGTGGGGAGGTGTCTGAATACACAAAACTGCGTGTATTCGGCCTCACGGAATTCTCCAAAATCGTCTACCTCGACGCTGACACGCTCGTCGTCGGAAACGTCGACGCCCTCTTCGACCGGCCTGGTTATCCTCTATCTGCAGCCCCGTCCCTTTTTCCTCCTGACATGTTCAATGCTGGGGTCATGGTCATCGAACCCCGCGAAGAAACCCTGGGCGAAATTCTGGAGTTTGCGAAGACACACATTTCCTACACGTGTGGCGATCAGGGGGTTCTGAATGCCTGGTTCAAGGACTGGTGGACGTCCGTGGACCACCGGCTGCCATTCATCTACAACGCTCACGTCCTGATGTACCACCTGTACAAGCCTGGCTGGGAACTCCGAAGCGAGGCGCCAAAGGCAGAGGACGAAACGGGTTCGCACAGGATTTACCACTGGACTGGGCCGCAGAACAAGCCGTGGATGCTCCTGGACTCGCCTGCTGAGATTGCACCCGGCTCTCCCACTGCGCAGTGGCACGAAGTGTTTCTTCGTCTTCTCCAACAACGGCCGGCGCTCAGACAAGCCGTTCGCTTGCCGCAACGCCTCGCCCCACCAGACGAGCCTGAGCTCTTCTGCGACGGACGTAAAGGGGGCGGCAAAGACGAAGGCATGTACCAAGGGTGCGACCAGGTTTATGTGCTCCACGCCGACCCTCCGGGCGCAGTTACAAAGAGTGTGGCAGCCGCTCATACAGAGCTTGAAGGATTCTACACAGGGCCGCAGGCTCCCCTCGCGGGCCGGCCAGTGGTGAGGCGTCTCTCCAGCGTCATTGGGGGCTCCAGTGCCCTCAATATCTTGCTCGACCTTGCGCCGGAGGAAATCGACTACTTCGACGTGAACAGCAGGGTGGTGGAGTACTTCCGCCTCGTTTTGGCGCTGGTGCAGATCTCAGCTACGCGCGAGGAGTTTGTATCCCGGCTCTTCGCGCGCCCGTTCAACCAGGGGAGATCATACACGGCGGCAGATCAGGGGGAGTTCCTCTCCCAGCCGCTCGATCGGGCCATAGCAGACGAGACAAGAGGTCTGCTGCAGCTGAAGGAGTCCCAAGTTTATGCCTGGCTGCTCAAGACCCACATGGCCGACACGGGCTGGAGTGCGGGGCAGCCAAGAGGGGAGATCCTAGAGCAAGAGAAGAGACGCAGGAATTGCGAGGAGCTTTATGTGTTCTTCGATTCTCCGGGAAAGTTCCCCCGGCTCAATCCTGGCGCCGCAGGAGCGGGCCCAGCCAACCAGTGCACCCTTTACTATGGCCACGGGTGGCTTGCAGGGCAACCAGAGTACAGTCTCGTGCGTGAACGCCTACAGGCGGCCCGCGTAAGCCTGTCTGTCCGAGATGCATTCGACAAAGGCTTTCCACAGTGGTTCATGCGCCCCTACATCAAACGGGAGGGGCCAACGGCTCGGTGGGACACGCTTTACCTGTCGAACTTGTGCCTTTGGGCGAGCCAGGGGTGCACCTCCATCCTTCTGCCGGGGTTGGGCGCTGAGGTGGACAGGGTTGGCGGGGAGCTCGGGAATTCGGACTCGAACTCTGCAGCCGCGACGGTAGCCGTACTTCACTCGCATCTTGAGCAGCCCCACATACTTTCCTCCGCGAACATCCGCCCATCGTGTCCGGGCATCCCCCCTGGCACCTCCTTCCCGAACTCTCATTTTTCTGCCTGGGCTGCTGTGCGCAAGGCTCTCGGGGGGGAAAGCGAGGAGAGCGGCTTGACCTCGAACCTTAAGCTGCCGGCCGGAGCGTTGCTAGAGGTGACCACTAAAGCGGACTGGGGCTTCCACGAGGTGCCCGCGCCGGGGCGGGAGCAGGTGGAACTGCAAGCATTCCTCTCTGGCAGAGCGCCCGACCGGTCTTTTGATGTTGTCCTCCTGCACATTCTTCTGGGGGAGGGCACGCCCTTAAAGGGTTTCCGGATGGCCTTAGAGCAAGCGACACGAGTCGCGAGGCGCCAGGTTCTCATTCTGGAACATAACAAGGACTCCGCCGACTGGGCGCTTGGAAGACCAGAGAGGCAATTCTCTCTCTCTCTGCTCTGCAGCTGGAGATGGTGATGGGCCAGACTCTCAGCGGTACGGCCCTCGCGCCCAACGCCATGGGAGCATGCTGTTACGTGCCAGGATATCTGGACCTGCGCCGCAACATGCTGTCCGTGGTCCACATATCGGACGCGTGAACCCCGCACGAGGCATTCCATTTCCATCCCCCCCCTTTCTCTTGCTCTCTAATGAAATTGAAATATTTTTACATTTTTTATCTACTGTATTTTTCAAGTCGCACGGACCCAGGCGTCGAACGCCCCGCTGCCCTGCTTCCCCGCTACGACCCAGAAGAAGCAGCTGTCGCGCAGCGCGGGTGACACAGCGCGGATGACACCTTGCGTGCCTGGCTCAGGCAAGTCGGACTGGGCCACCATCCGCCACTGGTGGGAGCTGTCGTCCTGGTCCAAAGCAAAGATGTAGACGCTGAGGTCGAGCCCGGCCCCCTGCAGGCGCGGTTCGGCGAAAACTTCAAGCGAAACCGACTGCCCCGGGCGGGGGCAGGCTGCAGCCTGCTTGTATTCGGGCTGCAGCGCGGGAAGCCCGCCGAGGTCGACCAAGCGTGGCACCTTGTCCTCCCGGGATTTCTTGGGAGGAGGGGGCTGCACTGAATGCGAACCGACAGTGCTGATAGCGCCGCAGAAATGCGATGCCCGGTTGGCCCGGCAGCCGATGGCGTCGCACTCAGGCACGTGGTCTGGCTGCAGCGTGCAGTCCTCCCCGAGCCAGCTCTGTCCCGAGAAAGAGTAGTCCGACTGGAGCGGCTCCCCGCACACCCAGAGCTTCCACCCATTGAGGCCCAAGGAGGGATCAGCGCCACCTGCGGGCTGCACGAAACGATTGCTCGCAGGCGGCTGGGCCCTCTGGTGCACCGAAAGGGCCCAGACGCCGCTAGAGCCCGGACTTTCCGGTGCTCCGCCGGGCGGCGTGAAGGCCGACAGAGCCTGTGCGGGGGCGGCGACGCCTGGGCGGCCGCCGTCAGCGTCCAGAAGAACCCGATGTGCGTGCCCGGTAGAGCCGTCTTTCCCTGCCCGCCCCTGCTCGGCTTCGGTCGGGGTCCAGACGCCCCACCAACCGGGCAGTGGAGCGGCGGCGTAGTCATCAAAGAAGGCCGAGCGACCCGCGCTGGCGCCGCGTGGCGAGTCAGCGGGGCGCAGGAGCGGGTGCTCAGGCCCGGACTGTGAGCCAATGAAGAGTGGGACCCTCACGGCGGCCTCACCGACCTCCAGCCCGCTGGCTTCGGAGAACGCCGCGGGGCGCTGAGAGAGCCAGATATCCATGGACCGCGCATCGGTCTCGCTCACAGAGCTGTCAAGGTCGACCCGGACGGCGACGCGGCGAACAGACGCCAGGGAGGTCCCCGGCTCCACGAGCACACCCGACGCGGCAATCCCCGCGCGGAGAGGCTCGCCAGGACCCCCCTCGTACACGCGGCACTGCTCGAGGTTTTGCCACAGGTTGGACATCGAGGCCACCGCGGCGACCCAGTCCACCGCCTGAAGCTCGCGCCACATGGGGATGACCGCGCGCCAGGGATTGCTCTCGTCACGCTCAGCCTTCGCGAGGACGTCGTCACACCAGCGCCACAGCCCCCCGAAGAAGTCTGTCCACGTGCGCGCGCAGCCCTCTGGGTCGAGGAAGGCCTCCAGTTCGGGTGAGAGCTCGACGAGCTCGCTCCCATCCTCCTCACCACCGGGCGAGGGGATGGGGGCGGCAGCGCCCTCTGGGCAGTAGGTCTGGCACCCTGGCGGTACCCGGTGTGCGACGCTCCCGTCAGCACAAGTGATCACGTCCGGGGGGCACACGGTCCGCGGCGGGCCCGGCGCCAGGCGAGAGCGACGGGTGCGGGCCGACGCTGCCGTCACAGGCCTGCGGTTCTCCCGCTCACGGGGCGGGGCCTGCCCCTGGAGCCCCTGGATGGGCGCCGAAGCAGCGCGCTGGGAGGCCCATTTGGCGACAGGATCATCCCAGACGCAGCCACCAAAGCCGTAGCTTCCGCGCTCCGGGAAGGCGCCCTCAGGTGCTGCACCCGCTGCGGGGAGTACCTCGAAGTGATACTGCATGCACGGGGTCTGAGCGACCCACCAATTGGGGCCAGTCCCCTCCTGCTGCAGTGAGCCCAGCTGGATGGTGACGGCGTAGGACCCTTCGTGAGGCTCTCCCCGGACAAGGTTCAGGGGGAAAGAGGCGCCGTTCAAGACGACGACGACCGCCTCGGGGGGCGCGCCCGAGGTACTATGGAAATCCGCCGTGAAGGTCACTCCGTCCTTGATACCCGGCTCCTCCGGGGAGTGCGAGCCCATGACGACCCCGGAGCGTGGGGCGGCCTCAGACTGGAAGCGGCCACCCCAAACCTGCCCCGCGCCGCCAAAGTTGGCCACACTATAGTGCGTATGGCGGGTGCCAAACTTGGAGGACTGCGCCACGGCGAATTCACTGAAGTCTGGGCTGAGCAGGTTCTCGCGGTGCCCCGGGGAGCACGCCCAAGCCGTGACGACGTCGAAGCCGCTAAACATGCCAGCCGCCACATTTTCGCCCCGGAAGCCATCCTTGTAACCTACCCGGTCCATGCGGTCGAAGGGGGAGGAGCCGTCGCTCCCGACGTGGCTGACGAAATCATTCTCAGAGAGGTCGATGGCGTGCCGTGCACTAGCGAGTGCGAGGTCGTGGTTGAGCCGCAGGGGGTGCGTGGGCTTCCGCTCCTCAGGGCGGAAATCCCGCGAGGAGCACCCCTTCACCGACAGAGCCCCGTCGAAGGCGGTTGGCGCCATGCGCATGGCGTTGACCCAGGACATGACCTCCCGCTCTAGGGGGGTTGGCCGCCCGCCTTCGGCGTCGCCGTACGTCCCCGGTCCCTCGGTCACGCCCAGGACCACCCCACCCCCGGGCGCCTGGAAGGCGCTGCTGAAGCCCGGCTGCGAGAGCCATGGCATGAATCGCGTGAAGTCGCCCCCCCCGAACGAGGCCGCGGGTGACATCCCCGCCCCAAAGCCCGGCGTGGAGGGTAGCCCCCCACTGCCGAACCCGCCAAAACTGGAGCTCGCGGGCATGCCGCCGAACGAGCCCGGCATGCCGCCGCCGAACGAGCCCGGCATGCCGCCGCCGAACGAGCCCGGCATGCCGCCGAAGCCAAAACCGGGCTGGCTTGCTCCAAACGCGGGTGCGGGCATCGAGGCGCCGCCGCTTCCACTGCTCACGGCCTGCCACGCCGGCTCCGACATGAGGGGCTCGTCCTGCAGCACCCCCTGCCAGCTCTGCGACCCGCGCTGTTGGCGCGTGCTGCTGCCTCTCTGGGCGCGTCCTAGAGCGGACGCGAAGACGGGGTGGGGGTGGGGCTTGGAGGCGGCCCAGCCACGCGGGAGGGGCTCTTCCCCCGCCCCGGGCACAACCTCGACGTCCGTGAACAGGGATGTGCCACCGTCCCGGGTGTCCACGGCCATCACCGTCACGACAACAGGCCTGTTGAGCCCCGGCTGCCCCCGGGGAATGGCGACCTCCAGCTCGAACTCCTCCTCGGTGACAACCGTGTCAGGGCGCCCTTCCAGGCTCGTCGGGCCGGCCCCGGCCGCGCTACCCCAGCCGGCGGCAAAGTTGAGGCGGCGCCCCAGGCCCGCGAGGCGGCGCCCGAGGAAGCCCCCAAGCCCCATCATCGGGAAGCCGCCGCTGCCGAAGCCACCAAAGCCGCCCAAGCCGCCGCCGGTCGAGAGCGTCCGTGTCTCTGCGGGCTGCGTCTGCGAGTTGGCAGAGAGCACCCGCACCGTCGCGTCAAGCCCCGTGGGGCTGGACCCCTTGGAGAAGGCATGGAGGGCGAACGCCGCCCCCTCCGGGCGGCTCGAGGTCATGCGGACCCGGCCGCGAACCCGCGACAGCTGGCCGGGCCCCACCGCAACGCGGGGGGACTCAAGCGAAAGCTGCGCGCCAGGCGCCGAGTGCACGGTCGACATGCGGGTGTCGCCCGCAAGTGTGCCCGCGCCACGCCCCCAGATCAGAGGCGCGGCGGCCAGGTCCCCCTTCAGGTAGAGATCGAAGAAAGCAGCGAGGTAGCCCGTGAACCGCCGCCGCCCGGTGAAATCGACGACCTCCATGTGGTCTGCGCTGGCCATGATGGGCATCACCTTGGGGTACTGCATCCCGTCGTAGACAACGCCTTTGACGAGCATGGGCGAGGTGATCATGTCCAGGGCGCCCCCAGCAAGGAACATGGGCGCCTTTAACGCGGCAGGCATCGCCCCCGGAGCGGGCAGCAGCGGCGCGAAGGCCTTGATCTTGCCCGGCCAGTTGGCGGTGCAGTGGGCCGAGCCGCCTCCACCCATCGAGTGCCCCGCCGCGCCGAAGCTGTCCACGTCAATACGCCCGAAGAACTCGGACGCGGGGTCGGAGTTCTGCGTCTGGAGCCAGGCGAGCCCGTGGCAAAGGTCGTCCCCAAGGGCCACGGGGGTGGGCACAGCGTTGCGGACGGAGATAACGATGTAGCCCCGCTCCACGAGGTGACGGTAGGTGCTGTCGTACACCTCCGCAGTGGCACCTGCGCCGTGGGCGAACCCGATGGCGGGGAACTTGCCCCCGTCGGGGGCCAGCGGCGCGCCCGTGCAGCCCATGGCACCCATCGCCCGCCCGCCGAGACCACCACCCCCGCCGAAGCCGCCGAAGCCGCCGAAGCCGCCGCCTCCGCCCAGGCCTCCGAAGCCGCCCCCCCCGCATGCGGCGGGGTCCACGGGGTAGTACACGTTGATCGGCGCGGCCCCCATCTCGCTGCGGTAGGGAGAGCCCCCCTTCGGCGCGTTCACCTGCCGGAAGCCCGTCGTAAACTCCGGGTCGGGCAGGCGCGCGTCGTACTCGGCCAGCGGGCGGCCCGGCAGGGGCACGAGCGCCCCCGCCGCCCCCGCCGCCAGCCCCGCGGCCGCCGC
>Ga0163179_10003148_pt1 | contig 11291 bp, 8 predicted proteins | sample AtlANTMetagenome_FD_109643 | JGI IMG/M metagenome (GOLD analysis project Ga0163179, IMG submission 109643) | Marine eukaryotic phytoplankton communities from the Atlantic Ocean - Atlantic ANT 2 Metagenome | ecosystem: Environmental > Aquatic > Marine > Oceanic | place: North Atlantic Ocean... | reverse complement strand
ACGGGTGAATATTATACGATCATACCAGAATGGATCATGAATGAGATGAACTGGTATGAGGGAACTAAGATAAAATTCAACATCGATACAGAAGAAGTAATCATCACAGAATCAGATGAGTAAAGAACCACTTAAGTTTGCAGAGGATCGAATGGAGTACTTTCGAGAGTTTCATTCAGTGATTGCACCAGTAGTTGTATTGGATGGATATGACTATGAAAGAAAGTATGATGAAGAACCAAGTTTCTGCGTACATCCCGATGAATAAGACTTACCACATATATCTTGAAGATAAGGTATTGTTTAAAAACTTAGAGAAAGAATTGTTTGATATTATATGGGAAAAGATATATGTTTCCTATCATAAAGATGATCTGACGTATACAGAAATTGAAGGTGAGCATTCGGATAACAATACAGAACACTCCTATTAGTAAATATAAAGAAATCATTAAACTTGTAAATACTTAGGTTATATGATAAACTGAAAGGAAGAAGACCATATAAAGGTAATTTACAACGGAGAAATTATGAGCGGTGACGCAGGATTAGATGAATCTATTGTCTTTTATAGTAAGAAAATGACTGAAGCAAAGATGATAGTTCTTAAACATAAAGGAATTAAATTAAACTACAAATCAATTAAGAGTATTGAGAAAACCGAACAAGTTAAATAAAGACACTCTTATTGACAATGTATAGATAATAGTGTATTATATAATTATAATTGAACATTAGTATGGCAAAAGGATTTACTGTTAAATCAGCAGCTGCAAAAGCAAAGAAAGAAGCAAAAGCACCAGAGTGGGATTACGATAAAGCAAAAAAGATGATAGAAGGTAAGACAGTTGTATTCTGTCTACCAGGTCGAGGAGTATCATATACATTTCTAAAGAACTTTGTAACTCTCTGTTTTGACTTAGTTCAAGCAAAGGCAAGTATACAAATATCACAGGATTATTCATCAATGGTTAATTTTGCCCGTTGTAAATGTCTTGGTGCAAACGTTCTTCGAGGTCCTGACCAGTTACCTTGGGATGGTAAACTCAAGTATGATTATCAATTATGGATTGACTCTGACATTGTTTTTAATGTTGAGAAGTTCTATCAACTTGTATTAATGGACGAAAAGATTGCATCTGGTTGGTATTGTACAGAAGATGGAAAGACTACCTCAGTCGCACATTGGTTAGATGAAGATGACTTCAAAGGTAATGGTGGTGTCATGAATCATGAAACACTTGATTCAATTGCAAAGAGACAGAAACCATTCACAGTTGACTATGCAGGTTTTGGTTGGTTACTGATTAAACATGGTGTATTTGAAGATGATCAGATTAAGTATCCTTGGTTTGCTCCAAAGATGCAGATATTTGAATCAGGTGCTGTTCAAGACATGTGCGGAGAAGATGTCTCATTTTGCCTTGATGCAAAGGAGGCAGGATTCCGAATTATGTGTGACCCTCGTATTCGTGTAGGACATGAAAAAACCAGAGTTATATAATATCACTCACGAAGGTAAGATTCTTTATGAGAATCTAACTGAAGAAGAGTATTTTGAAAAAATGCTTGATCTTGCGGAGGAATTTTATGAGAACGGAACACCGCATCCACTCGAACTTAGAACTGAAATTAAAGAAAACTAATGGCAAAAACATTTAGTATGGGTAATACAATCGAAACCCATCCGAAAAAAACTCGTCAAGGAAAAGGAAAGCATTCAAAATACTCTCCAACATCCCGTAACTCGGCTCGTAAAAGATACAAAGGACAGGGAAAATAGATGGCTTGTTTGATTGCGAATCTACCTTCTTACGAAGTATGGGTAAGAAAAGAGTATTTGACCGATCATAAGAGTGGTCATGGTGAATTTGTAAAGGGAGTATGGGTATCTGCGAAGAGTATACCTGGTCGTGCGTTTTATTTTGAGACTTATTTGCCCGAATATGCTGCAATGTTCGATAAATTACCCATTTCTGCGTTTACATCCGACCCAGAGACACCAACTCCTGACATGACACTGCATAATTTGCAGTTTTGGAACTGCATGGACTATGGAGTCGTCGCAGTTCAGAAGCAATTTATCGGTTCAATGCACTACGAAATCTATACAAGAGACTATGGGAACCAAACTGGCACATATATTTGTACTTTAGACAATTATCATCAAGATGTAGACTCAATTGACTACTCTACAAGTGAACAACCTGCCGAACATAAGTCACATAACCTTCTAGAATTGGATAATGGGCAGTTTGCACTCTATCCAAACAACAGAATGCGTATCTATGATAACAGTATTACACCAGAAACACCAAAAGTACCAGACTTTAAGGTGTCAACAGTGTATTATCAAGTAGAAAATGGTCATGATCGTGATGGATTGGGTTCAGAAGAGAATTATTTCTGGAAAACAGCGAAAGAAAGGGCAGTTGATATGAATGTAGGTGCAGGAAATACAGCAATTGAGAAGAAAAGAGCACCTTTTGAACCAGAATTAGGATAAATAATATCATTCTATAAAAAGTGTCATAAATAAAACAGGAGAATACTTGTTTTTATGGCAATAACACGGATATCAAGGGCATTTAAGGATATAAGTCTGTCTTTCACACCTCATCCTGTGACAAAAGACTTACCAATTCTTAAAAATGAGAATGCAATTAAGAAATCTGTAAGAAATTTAGTAGAAACTATTCCAACAGAGAGGTTTTTTAATCCTGTCATTGGATCTGAGGTAAGAGATAGCCTATTTGACTTTGTAGATTTTGGAACTGCAGCAGTAATTCAGAATCAAATTATAATATGCCTTGAAAATTATGAACCTAGAATTGAAAATGTCTCTGTAGAGGTTGAACCAAGACCAGATTTGAATGAATTTGAGGTTGCGGTGTTTTTTGATATTGTAGGACAGGAGTTTCCAACTCAAGAATTCACATTCATACTCGAAGCATCAAGATAAATGCCTTTTACTAAGTTTACAAATCTCGATTTTGACCAAATCAAGAGTTCAATCAAAGATTATATACGTGCAAACTCAGATTTCACTGATTTTGACTTTGAAGGGTCTAATTTTTCCGTCTTAATCGACACTCTAGCATATAATACGTATATAACATCGTTTAATTCTAATATGGTTGTTAATGAGTCATTTCTAGACTCTGCAACTCTTCGGGAAAATGTTGTTTCTCTTGCAAGAAACATTGGATATGTTCCAAGATCAAGAACATCAGCACAAGCAAATATATCTTTTGACATTACAACCGCATCAAATACACCAACTCTTACTCTTCAACCAGGTTTAGTGTGTGTTGGAAGTTATAATGATTCTTCTTTCGTATTTTCAGTGCCAGAATCAATTACAACTACTACAACTCAAACAACAGATGTAAATGGTAATATAATATCAAGCACTGGATCTTTTAATAACATAACTGCATATCAAGGAACATATCTAACAAAGACATTTAACGTTGATGGATCACTAGATCAGAGATTTGTTCTTGAGAATGCGTTCATCGACACCTCAACCATTAAAGTTTTCGTAAAAGGTGCTGCAGATACTGGTGTAGGTAGAGAATATCGCAAAGTTGATAATATTTTAAACATTACTAATGTATCGGAAACATATTTAATACAAGAAATCACTGATGAAAGATATGAACTACTATTTGGTGATGGGATTTTTGGTAAAAAATTAGAAAATGATGCAATTATAAATGTTTCCTACATTGTTACTGATGGAATTGAAGGAAATGGTTCATCAGTATTTACTTATGCTGGAAGTGTGACATCTTCATCAAATCAAATATCAATTCCTTCAGCAACTCCTTCAATTACTACTAATTCATCAGCAGCTAATGGAGGTAATGTTGAATCGATAGATTCAATTAAGTATTTTGCACCAAGATTATACTCTTCTCAGCATAGAGCAGTTACATCGAGGGACTATGAATCTGTAATACAACAAATATATCCAAATACGGAGTCAGTATCGGTTGTTGGTGGTGAAGAATTAGATCCACCAGAGTTTGGTACTGTTTTTATTACTATAAAACCGAAAAATGGTGAATTTGTATCTGATTTTGATAAAAATTCAATACTTTCTAACTTAAAAGGATATACACTTGCAGGAATTAACCAAAAATTACTAGATCTTAAATTATTATACGTTGAAATTGATTCTTTTGTATATTATGATGTATCTAAGATTAGTACAGTCTCTCAATTGAAGACAAATATCACAAATGGTCTTCTAACATATGCTTCTTCAACAGATTTAAATAAATTTGGTGGTAGATTCAAGTATAGTAAAGTTTTAAACGTTATTGACAATATAGACGAGGCAATTACATCAAATATAACCAGAGTAATTATAAGAAGAAATCTTCGTGCATTAATAAATCAATTTGCACAATATGAATTATGTTATGGAAATAGTTTTCATATAAATCCAGAGGGAAGAAATATAAAAAGCACTGGATTTACTATTCAAGGTCAGAGTGGCATGCTTTATCTTACTGATATTCCTAATAAAAATATTGATGGCACATTAGATGGTAGTGGTAAGGGAACCATTGCAATTGTCAAAGGTGACACTGAACTACAACAAACACAATTAGTTGTTGCATCTGCAGGTATTGTTGATTATCGACATGGTGAGGTAATCTTATCTACGATTAATATTACATCAACTCAAAGAAGTAATAATATTATTGAAATTCAAGCATTTCCTGAATCAAATGATGTTATAGGATTAAAGGATTTGTATTTGACTTTTGCTGTTGGAGATAGTGCGATAAATATGGTTAAAGACACCATCACATCTGGTGAACAAATATCAGGTGTTGGTTATAAAGTTACATCAAGTTATTCAAACGGAGCATTGGTAAGAGGATAGTATGATTACCACTGGAATTGATAAAAGAGTCAAAGTCCAACAGATAATTGAAAACCAAGTTCCTGAGTTTTTAATATCTGAAAGTCCAAAAGCAGTTGATTTTTTAAAACAATATTACATATCACAAGAATATCAAGGAGGTCCTATTGATCTTACTGATAACTTAGATCAATATATTAAATTAGATAATTTAACACCTGAAGTTATTGTAGGTGAAACAAAATTAACAAATGGAATATCTACAACTTCTGATGTTGTAAATGTTAGTAGTACCAAGGGATTCCCCAATAAATATGGTCTTTTTAAAATAGAAAATGAAGTTGTAACTTATACTGGTATTACAACCAATAGTTTTACAGGTTGTGTGCGTGGATTTAGTGGAATTACAACATATCATGCAGAAAATGAACCATCAGAATTAGTATTTACAGATTCATCTGCAACTGATCACAATACAGATTCAACTGTTATTAATCTAAGTGCTTTATTTCTAAAAGAATTTTACAAAAAGACAAAAAAATCACTTACACCTGGTTTAGAGAACGTTGATTTTGTTAATAATCTTGATGTAAGTAATTTTATTAAAAATTCAAAATCACTTTATCAATCTAAAGGAACAGAAGAGTCATTCAGAATTTTATTTAATATATTATACAATGAAACACCATCGATAGTTGATCTTGAAAAATATTTAATTAAACCATCCTCTGCAGAGTATATACGTAGAGAAATTGTTCTAGCAGAAACAATTTCTGGAAATCCAATAAATTTAGTAGGACAGACTATAATTAAATCTAATGATAGTACTACAAGAGCGTCAATATCTGAAGTTGAACCATTAACTAGAAAAGGAAAAGTATATTATAAAATCGGTTTATTTGTAGGATTTAATGAAGTTGATCTAATTGAAGGAACATTTAATATTACTGGAAAAACTAAAGTTATTAATAATGTATCGGCAGGATCATCAGTAATAACTGTAGATTCAACTGTAGGATTTGGTCAAACTGGAATTTTAGTATCAGGAATAAGCACTAATATTTTTTATAGTGACAAATCAATCAATCAATTCTTTGGATGTCAAAATATCATAGATGATATATCAACCACTGATGATATAAGGTCTGATGAATTTTATTATGGTTATGAAAATGGTGATTTAAGTAAAAAAGTAGAAATAAGACTAACTGGAGTTTTGTCTAAGTTTGTTCCAACCTCTGATATTAGACTCTTGACAGAAGGTGAAAAAATAAGTGTTAGAAATGTAGGTGAAAAAATTCTTAATCCATCTGATTCTAAAACAAGGAAGCAAATTTTTGCAAACTCATGGATTTACAATACTTCATCAAGATTTAACGTAAAAAGTATAAGTGGTACTAACGTTGTTGTTTTTACTGATGACATTGATAAATCAAGTTTAAAAACAGGTGATAATGTAGAAATTTTATACAAAAATGAAAATTTTGTAGTTGCTACTGGAGTTGTAAACAATATAGATTTGCCAACTAGTACTATATCTCTTAATAATTTAACACTTCAATCAACAATATCCATATTACCTGATCCAAATAGAGAATATGATTTAAGAAGAGTAATAAATCGTGCTTCAAGTACTAATGCTGATATTGATTTTGGAAATAATATTTTAACAACAGATATAACTAACACTTATAACGAATCAAATACTAATTTTTATGTTGCATCTAATTCATTACCATCATATCAAATAACTGCTTCATTACCCAAATCAATAATACCAGAAGCAGTTGCAGGTAGTCAATTACCATTTTCTGGATATGATAACAATACTTTAAAATATAATATTATTTCTTTCCCAAGTCCAGTTCCTTTTATTACTGGGGATGAAATTTTTTACACAGCTCAGGGAAGTGTTTTATCAGGATTACCTCAAGGAACTTACTTTGTTCAAGTATTATCAAATACAAACCAAATACGATTATATAAATCTAGATCTTTTATACCAATAAATGATTATGAAGAATTTGAACCTTTACCATCAGGATCTGGTTCACATACTTTTTCTTTAGTTGGTATTTCTGAACAAAAAATAGCAGCACAAAAATTATTTAAAAAGTTTCCTCTCAATCCAAGTTTAAGTAATTCAACAACAATTAAAACTACATCTGGAACAACTGGGATGTTAATTAATGGTGTTGAAATAAGAAATTATAAATCAGATGATAAAATATTTTTTGGTCCTTTAAAAAATATAACATTATTAAATGGTGGAAGTAACTATGATGTTTTAGTTCCACCAAGTATTCAATTATCAGGACCTGGTGTTGGTAATACAAATGCACTGATTAGACCTGTTGTAACTGGTAAACTTACAGATGTCTTAGTTGATCCTCAAGATTTTGATATTAATAGAGTTGTTTCAGTTACACTTGAAGGTGGTAACGGAAGTGGATCAATATTAGAACCAGTTTTATTTGAGAGAAAACGAGAGATTTCATTTGATGCAAGATTATTAAATGAATCTGGTGGAATTGATAACATTGACGAAACAATAACCTTTTTAAGTAAGCATAATATTGTAAGTGGGCAACCTTTAGTTTACGATAGAAATAACAATCCTCCATTAGGTATAGGAACTGTAGGAAATGATGGTGGAACATCTGTGGTTGGAGTTGGTACAACAACTTTAATAAATGCTGCAACCTATTATCCATCAGTAGTAAATCCTACAACAATAAAATTGTATCAAACACTTGCCGATTATAATGTCGGAGTTAATACTGTTGGGTTTACAACTACCAATAAAATTGGTATTCATAAATTTGAATTATTAAATAAACAAAAAACTTTAAGAGAAGTAAGAGTAATTGATGGTGGAAGTGGATATGAAAATAGACAAGTTTTTGTTAAACCAACAGGCATTAATACTATTACAAATACTATTCATTTTAATGATCATGGTTTCAATCAAGGTGATAAAATAGTTTATTCAACTGCTGTTGGTGTAGGATCTACAATGCCTACTACTATAACAGGATTAACAACTTCTACTGGAATTACTACAACTTCTAATTTTTATCAAGTATTAAAAGTTAATGATAATTCTTTCAGAATAGCAAACGCAGGTTTAGGTGGTACAATTACCTCAGAGTTTGAAAGAAATGATTATATTAAATTCTCTAATCAAGGAACAGGATTTCAAGTATTTAAATACCCAGATATTAAATTAAATTTAAAATATGAGTTATCTAATACTGATGTTGGAGTTATTACTGCTACTCCAATTTTAAGAGGTTCAATTACGGATGTCTTATTATATGAAGAAGGATCTGGATATGGATCTGATATTTTAAATTTAGAAAAATCAATATCTGTAAGTGTTAAGACTGGTAAAGAGGCAACGTTAAAACCGATTGTAACAGACGGAAAGATAACTTATGTTGAAGTACAAACAAGAGGTAGAGAATACTCCTCTGCACCCGATTTGGAGGTAGTTGGGATAGGAACTGGTTTAGGAGCAAAATTAAGAGCGGTTATTGAAGATGGTAAAATTACAAACGTCATTGTACTTGAAGGAGGATTGCAATACCAACAAGATAATGTAATTATTAATGTAACCCCACCTGGATCTGGATCAAAATTAGAGGTTAGCACCAGACCTCTATCAGTAAACTTATTTTCAAGATATGGTAATGAGGCTTTAATTGAAACTAACGAAAAATTAGAATATTCTATTGTAGGTTATTCTACACAAATAGGAAATGACACTTTTAATGATACTGGAGTTGGTCATTCTCCAATAATAGGTTGGGCGTATGATGGAAATCCAATATACGGACCATATGGTTATAGTGATCCCTTTGATGAAAATTCATCCACTAAAATCTTAAATCCAAGTTATGTCCTTGACACAACAAATGTAAACGACAGACCATCTAATTTTCCTCCTGGATTTTTTATTGAAGATTATAAATTTAATAACTCAGGTGATTTAGATGAACATAATGGAAGATATTGTAGAACACCTGAATATTCAAAAGGAACATATGCTTATTTTGTAGGAATCACTACAGGATCTTTAAAACCAAGATTTCCATATTTTATTGGTAATTCATATCGTTCAAATCCATCTGATGAAAATTTTAATATTAACCAAAATACTTATGATTTCAATAATTCAAGTATAATACGTAATACTTATCCATATAAAGTATCAGACCAATTTGCTGATAATGATTTTATAGTTGAATCAAATGAAATATCATTTCAATCTTCAATAGTTGAATCAACAACATCTGGATCTATTAATTCGATAGAAATTATTAATGTTGGAGATAACTACAAAGTTGGTGATAGTGCTATATTTGACAATACAAATACAAATGGTGGTGGTTTAAGTGTATCAGTAAATGATATTTCTGGAAAAGATATAATATCAATTAATACAAATATTGACACATTTGATAACACTATTTTTATAAGAAAAGATCCTAATTTTGTTTCTGCATATATCTCAACTGCACCTTCTTTAAATGATGGTGATAATATTATAATATCTGGATTAAGTACTACTTCTATTAAAGGTTTATCGGGAAATCATAAAATAGGAATAGATACATCTCAAACTATAGTTTATAAAGAAATACCAAATTCATCAACAACTGGAGTTGTCACAGACATATATGTTACAAATATACCTGAAAATATTTCTGTTGGAAGTAGTATTGGAATAGGAACTGAAAAACTACTAGTCTTAAACACTTTTAATGATAATAATATTTTAAGAGTATCAAGAGGTTCAGTATCTGGTGTTCATACTGTATCTACTCCTATCAGTTTAATTCCAAATTTCTTTAATATTCCTCTAGAAACAGATTATTTTGAATCAAAAATAAATGATTTAGTTTATTTTAATCCTCATGAATCAATAGGTGTTGGTACTATAGTTGGTTTAGGATCAACATCTCAATCAACTCTTGGTGATTTAATTAATGTCGTATCCACACCAACTCGTAGCATTAGATTACCAAATCATCCATTTAAGACAAATCAAAAAATAACATTAACAAAACCTGCAGCTGGTTATGGAATAACTGTATCTAAGGATGATGGAGTATCAACATTTACATTAGCAAATAGTGGTAATACTGAAGATATCTTTGTAATAAGAAAATCTAAAGATTACATTGGTATTGTAACTCAGGTTGGATTAACAACTACTTCTGATGGATTGGCATTTGTAGGTGGTACACCTGCTAAAGTTGGATCAAATAGATTTGATTACCTTTTACAATCTAATCCAACGCAAGTAACAGGGAGATTACAAAGAGTTGATGCTGTAGTATCAGTATCAACATCTCATGGTCTAGTTGATAATGATATCATTGATTTACAATTAACACCTAATCAATCTGTAGGTATTGGTACATCAACTTCAATCGATGTAAGATTTGATTCTCATAATCAATTATTACTAATAAATCCAATAAATTGCTCAACAAGTGGAGTAACAACTGCATCAAATAAATTTAGTATTACATCTCACAATTTAAATACTGGGGATAAAATTAAATATACTTCAAGTTCTGTTTCTGAAGGATTAGTAAATCAAGAATCTTATTATGTTTTCAAGATAGATGATGATAATTTTAAACTTGGAGAAACATATTCTGATGTTATAAGTAATCCAGCAAAAATTATTGAATTAAGTTCAACTGGAAATAATCATGAGTTTTCTTTAATTAATCCACCACTAACAGTATTCAGAGATAATAATTTAGTATTTGGATTAGGTCATACTTCATTAGAAGGATATGAATTTAAAATTTATTATGATAAAGATTATAAAAATGAATTCATATCAGTTGGAAATACAACTAATTTTCAAGTAATAGGAGTTGGTACGATTGGAATTACTTCAACTGCATCTGTAACTTTAAATTACTCTGATGGTATTCCATTCAACTTATTTTATAATATTGAAAAAAGTGGTTTCATCAGCACATCTGATACTGATGTTGTAAATTACAATAGAATTGATTATATTGATAGCAATTATAGTGGAAAGTATAAAGTATTTAATGTACCATCAGTAGTTGGTGCATCATACACTAGTTTTAGTATTTCATTAAAAGAAATTCCAGAAAAAATTTCTTATGCTTCAACTGAAACTAATGTATTAAAATACTCAACAAAATCAAAACTAGTTAATGGACCAATTAATAGTGTCAATATTGATTTTGGTGGAGTAGGTTATGATAGTTTACCATCCTTTGTTAGTATTGCTTCAACACAAGGAACAAATGCAACTCTGTTACCAGATTCAACTACAATCAATAGAGTTGATGATGTTAGAATATTAAATCCAGGTTTTGAATATTCTTCTGATCCTACATTAAAACCAGAAGCTTTT
>Ga0163179_10003147_pt1 | contig 11292 bp, 8 predicted proteins | sample AtlANTMetagenome_FD_109643 | JGI IMG/M metagenome (GOLD analysis project Ga0163179, IMG submission 109643) | Marine eukaryotic phytoplankton communities from the Atlantic Ocean - Atlantic ANT 2 Metagenome | ecosystem: Environmental > Aquatic > Marine > Oceanic | place: North Atlantic Ocean... | reverse complement strand
GGAATGAATGGAATGAAAGCAGATGGTGCAAAAGCAACTGGTTTCCGTTCAATGGTTGTTGCTCAGTTTACTGGTGTTTCGCTACAAAAAGATGATCGTGCATTTGTTAAGTATAATGAGACAAACCGTTCTTACGATGCAATATCATATACTAAAACTGATGGTGGAGCTCTAGCAACTAGATCATCCTCAACAAACCCTTCAACGATTTATCATCTAGATCCCAAAGCAATTTATCGTAAGGGTTGGGAAAATTGCCACATTACGATTACAAATGATTCGATTATGCAAATCGTGTCAGTGTTTGCAATTGGATACAATAAACATTTTACTGCGATAAATGGTGGTGATGCTTCAATTACTAACTCTAACTCTAACTTTGGTCAGTTGGCACTTGTGTCTGATGGATTTAAGAAAGAAGCATTTGCAAAAGATGACAAGGCGTTCATAACAAATATCATTACTCCGAGAGCAATCACAGCACCTGTAGATACTGTTGATTGGATATCAATAGATATTACAAAAACTAAAGCTGTAGGTAACACTAAAAAGTTATTTCTATTTGGATTTAATGATAAAGATGTAAAACCTGCTGGTATCACACAAGGTTTTAGAATTGGTGCAAAAGTTGATGATGAATTATCTGTGATCATTGCAGGAGTCGAGAAGACAGATAAAATTTTAATGGCAGATGAAGCAAATAGTTCATTTAAAAAATTTACCTCTCCTGCACCTATCAATAGCGTATTTACAACTGCTGGACACTCACTTGCTAACGGTGAAAAGATAATAATTCAAAGTGGCACTGGTGATTTACCTGAAAATATTGAAAATAATGTAATTTATTATGCAATCACTAACGCTTCAAACTCTGTACGTACAGATAGCGTTACATTATCAAGTGCACAGATTCAACTTGCAGGTACATCTGCTGATGCTGCTGTTGGAAGTCCTTTGACAGTTTATGGTGGTGCTGAGATATCAATACTAAGTCGTGTGTCAGATAAAAATGTGGGTGAATTGGGTCATCCAGTTCAGTTTGACGATGGTAATAATGGTTGGTATGTTACTACTAATGGATCTCAAATCTATACAGCAGTTAACGCACTTTCTGGGGAGAGAACAGAACCTACATTTGTAAAAAGAATTAATGATGCAAGAAAGATAGACGATAAAATTTATAAATTACGTGTTGTTATACCAAAAGAGTTAAAAAACTCTAAAAATGTTGAAAATGGATTTATTTTACAGGAATCAAGCACAACTGGTGTCGGTACAGATGCAGAATTTGGTAAAAACACTTTATTATCCAAAGAGGATTATGATTTTCAACGTAATCCAAGATTTATAAGTAAAGCTACTTATTCATCACCTGACGTAAGTATAATATCTGAAATACCACATAATCTAAAAGTTGGTGATTCAATTATTATAAAGAATATTACTGACAGTACCAACTCTGACATTAATATTGTGGGTGCAGGTGGCAGTGGATATAATGGAACATTTAAAGTTAAGTCTGTTACTAATGATTTAGAGTTTACTTATACACCAGGTAGAAATCCTGGTGCAACAGCAACAAATAATTTTAATTTAAAAAGCACACTGTTACCAAGATTTGAGAGAAACAATTTACAGTCAAATATATATGCTTATCGTAATGAAAGAATTTCTGATTATAAGGAGAATGTTCAAGATGGTATATTCCACATTTATCCTTTAAATTCAGGGAATCCAATGTCAGAAGAATTTACTGACACTAAGTATGGTCAAAATGTAACTGATTTATATCCACAGTTAGATCGTGATAATCCAGATGATTCTCCAAATGCAACAAATACTTTTGCAAACAGATTCCCTCTAGGACAAGTTACGACAAATGATTTGAAGAAAAGTGTTACTAGAGAAACAGTGGATACTTTGTTTACTGATATTGGAATTGGTATTAGTATATCAAGCATAGGTTCTCTTTCTTCGGGAACTCAAACACTTACATTCTCTAGAGAGCATGGCATTTCTGGTGCATTAAAAGGAACAATAACTGGAGGAGCAAGTTACACAAATGGGTCATTTAGTAATGTTAAATTATTTGATAATAGTGGTTTATCCTCTTGGAGTGGTGTTACAGCAAATGTCACTGTAACTGGAGGTGCTGTAGGTGTAGCAACAATCGTTTCAAAAGGATCAGGAATTTCTGCTGGTAATTTATACTTTGATACAGCAACTATTGGATCTGGTAATGGTGCTGCTTTATTTGCAGTCAATGCAAATGATCTATCACCGTCATCAAGTAACTATGTTCAAGTTGCTGGTATCGGTACAACTGCAGGTGGATACTTTCCGATTGAGTCAGTCCCATCAAAGAATTCAATTTCAATTGCAAGATTAAGCACTGACCCTGAGATTATTGAATCTCAATATGCTTTTGTTGCAGGTCACACTGTTGCAATCGGCACTGCGATTTTACCATCATCGACTGCAGGGATTACTACAATTCAATCATCCGATCCGCACGGTTTAGTAGCAGGAAATAGGGTACAGATTGTAAGTTCAAGTGGTGCGAGTCCATACTATAATTATGGTGATTATATTGTTAAATCTGTATCGAGTGTTGGTGCTTTCTCAGTTACAGGTCAAGTTAAAGATCCACTTTCTGGAACATTATTAAATGCAAGTACACCCAATGCAAGAGTTTTAAAACATAGTTTATCAGCAAACGATGCTTCATCTGATACCTCTGACGAAAATATAAGTGTTCGTGGTGCACATTTGTTTGACGATGAAATCGCATTTGTAAATTCATTTACATCTCAAAGTGTTATTAAAGTTGGTTTACCTGGTAGTCTTACATCAGTTATGTCAAGATTCCCTTATGGATGTTATATTCAGGTTGATGATGAGATAATGAGAGTAAGTCTTCCAACTTTATCTGGAAGTGGGGAAATTACAGTTATCAGAGGAGCATTAGGAACAAGAGTTGAGACACATGCAAACGGTTCACTTATTCGAAAGATTAAACCAATACCTGTTGAGTTCAGAAGACCTTCAGTTCTAAGAGCATCAGGTCACACATTTGAATATCTTGGTTATGGTCCCGGTAACTATTCAACTGCACTACCACAATTACAAACAGTATCATTATCAGAACAGGAAGAGTTCTTGTCACAAGCACAAGAGAAATCAGCAGGTGCTGTTGTATACACAGGTATGAATGATAAGGGTGACTTCTACATTGGAAACCAGAAGAAGTCCTCACTCACTGGTGAAGAGACTACATTCGATACTCCTGTTCCAACTGTCACAGGTGAAGACGCATCAAGATTAAGTGTTGTATTTGATGAAGTAACAGTTAAAGAAAGACTCATCGTTGAGGGTGGAGATTCAAGTCAAATACTATCACAGTTTGACGGTCCTGTCACATTCAATGAAGAGACAAGAATCAAAGATAAACTCGTTATTGAAGGCACATTAAAGGTTGAGAATGATGCAGCAGCAGTGAGTCCAACTGATGCTTCAGTTGTTCTAACTGGTGGATTTGGTGTCAACAAAAATTCACAATTTGCTGATAATGCACAGTTAAGATTCGGAAACTCAAGTGATTTAGCAATATTTCATGATAGTAGTGACTCATTCATTCAAGATGTAGGAAGTGGTAATTTGTATCTTCAAAGCACAAGTGCTGGAGTTTACATACAAAAAACTGGTGCTTCAGGTGGTCAAGGTGAGGACATGATAAAATGTCTACCTGACGGAGCCGTAGAATTATTTTTTAATGATAGGGTAAAATTGGCAACGAATGATGGAGGTATTACTGTCACTGGTGGTATAACTGCAAGTGGTATTACAACAACTTCTGGTGTATTAGATATTAATGCAGGTGGTGAGGCAAACACATTTAAGGTTGAGGATTTGACAGCAGGTCGTGTAGTTATCGCAGGAACTGGTGGTGAACTAGAAGATAATTCTGCTTTAACATTTAGCGGATCTACTTTGTCAGGTACATTTTCTGGTACCCTTACAGGTAATGTTATTGGTAACGCTGACACTGCAACAGTAGCGACAACAGTGGCAACAGCAGATGTGACCACAGGCATTCATTACTTAACTTTTGTGGCAACTCAAGGAACTGCCAATAATTCAGTTAAAACTAATGAAGGTTTTTATGTGTCAGCAAACAATAATGCTGGATCAAAAAATCTCTTTGTAAGAGGCGACATTACTGCTTTTGCTGGTTCTGGTTCTGATGATAGATTAAAAACAAATAAAGAATCAATTGATAATGCTCTAGACAAAGTTCTATCCTTAAATGGATTTACCTTTGAATGGAATGAATTAGGTTCTAGAATTATTGGTGTTCCAGAAGGTACAAAGTCAGTCGGTATTTCTGCACAAGAGGTTCAAGAAATTGTACCTGAAGTAGTCAAAGAAATTATTACTCCTGAAGGAGATGATTTCCTTGCTGTTAAGTATGAGAAATTAGTTCCACTACTCATTGAAGCAATCAAGGAACTTAATGATAAGGTCGATGATTTACAACAACAACTCTCAGATAAATAACTAAAAAGGTATAATGGCAAATTTTTCTAAGTCATTCAATTTCAGAAATGGTGTACAGGTTGATAATGACAAGTTTATTGTTAAACCAACCACAGGTCTGGTTGGTATTGGAAGCACCTCACCAACTCAAGTATTAGATGTAGTAGGTAATATTAAGGCGAATGGAGTGGTAAATTCTGCCAACGTAGAAGTAGGCACAGGTATAACAGTTGGTATAAACAGTTCGATTTCAATTGATGGTGTTACAGGACTTATCACAGCAGTATCATATTTTGGTGATGGTTCAACTCTTACAAATGTTGTAGCCATTGCAACTGCAGGATTTACAGAATTATCAGGCACACTCTCCACAACTCACTCTGTTGGTATTGGAAGCACACAACCATTTGATTTTAAATTAGATGTAATAGGTGCTGCGAGAGTCGTTGGTCCGTCTACTTTTGTAGGAGTTACAACTGTATCCGATCTATTTGCTGATGCACTAGGTGTATCTGGAGTTTCAAAACTAACAGGTGGTACAATAGTTGAGAGTGGAGCAACAATAAATCAGGCAAATGTAACGGGAGTATCTACTTTCGGGGGAGATATAAGTGCAAATGGAAATATTATTGGTGATAGTTCAACAAACATATCTGGAATCTCATCTGTTACTGCATCGTTGTTGCAAGGTACAACATTAAATGCAACTGGCAATTCAACACTTAATGATGTGTCAATCACTGGTAGTGTCACCTCAAATTTAACTGTAGATGGTGATGTAAGTTTAGCTGGTGTAGCGACATTCACAAATTTACAAGACATTATAATTCAACCACGAATTAACACTAAAGGTTTCAAAATCAGAAAAAATGATGGTACAGATATATTTCAAGTATATCCAAATAACAACCCACCAACTGCAGCAATATCTGGAAAATTCTTTGCCATAGACACAGATGTGCTCGCTGGACTAACTGTCGCAGGTGTTTCTACTTATAGTAAATTGGTAGATGTGAATAATCGTCTTGATGTTGTGGGTGGTGCAAATATAGATCAACTCAATGTCACAGGTGTATCTACATTGACTGGTAGATTGACTGCAACTGAGATAGCTTCTGCGACTGGAAATGAAGTTAAGATATTACATGATGGCACTCAGGTTGCAACTACACTTGGAGCAGGTGTATCAGTAAGTAATACTGTAAGAATAGGAAGTTTAAATGGTGGAACCAATAATCTATCAACTCTTCATGGAGAAGTATCTTATGGAGTAGAGTCAGGATTAACTCTCTACAGTCGTAGAAAGTCACTTAATGTCGTGAACTTTGATACTGGTAATTTAAACTATTACTTAAATGCAACTAATACTACGATTGGTGGTGTCGATTATACTGGTGATTTTAATTGGTTAAAGGGAATAAGTAATGATCCTATTATGACCCTCACTGGCATTGGAGGTTCATTAGGTATTGGTATTACAAATCCTTCCAATAATTTAGAAGTTATAGGAACTTCTAGATTTACTGGTAAGATGATTCTGAACAACGTTGATGTTGGAGACACACCAGTTGCTAAAATCTTACAGAGTGCATCTACAAGTCAAAATATATCAGGTATCTTTAGTGGATCTCACTATGGTAATATAATTGATGAAAAAGGATTTAATATTCTAAGTAAGGGTACAGGAATAGGTAATACTGAGTTTACAGATACGTTTTTCACTGGAAATGTGCATACCAACGCTGGTATATCCACGATGAAGAGATTGCGTATTGGAGATACAGACAATGTATCAGGAACACTTTCGGTTAGATCTGGTGCACTTGAAGAACCATCAAGTGGTGCAAACCCTGTTTTCACAGTAAATACAAAAGAATCACCAGCATCAATTGAACCAAGATTTAGAATAAGTAGAAATGGACAAGTTGGAATTAGAACTTCTGCAAATTCTTACGGTGAAAATATTGGTATTGATGCAAATAATACCTCTGGTGTGATTGGTATGCTTGCAGTTGGATTTGGTGCAACAGACCCAGTTACTTCAGGATTTGGTCTTGATTTAACTTATGCTGGAAGAAATGTTAAGTCGAGACAGATGGTATTACCAAAAGTAAATACTACTGAGAGAGACGCATTTGAAGCAAATACAGTGGGTGCTGTAATATACAATACACAATTACAGAAGATACAAGTATACACAGGAAGTTCTTGGGAAACGGTTACTAGCTCTTAATTAAAATGGCAATTCACGGATCAGGCACACCTATTGGTTTTGAAACTATCAAGGATGAATTTGGTTTACCACCAAATAAAAATATCGGATATTATCGTCAAACATTCAGTGGTGGTTCAGAGTATGGTGAACTTTCTTTTAGTGGAATAAGTGAGGGTATTCCATCATCTGGTCCAATAAGTTTTAGTAATTTTTATGGAAAGAGATTGAATATAGTTGTTAATTACTTTAGTGGTGGTCAAGAAGAAAAACCACAGACTGCACGAGCGAGATATAATGCTTCAAATGTTACAGTGGTTGGTGAATTAAAATCTAGACCATCTGATTCATCTGGTTCAAAAGTAATTATTCATGTGAATAAAGATATAGGGTCAAATAAAGTTAATGAAACAAGTTGTGCATTAAGAACTGGAGACTCTTGGGAAGCAGGAACTGAATTACAAATTGATGTAGGTAATGAAGGTAGAATTTTTGGTGCTGGTGGTAATGGTGGTAATGGATCTGAGGGATCAGGTTCTGGTAAAAGTGGAAAGAAAGGGTCAAGTGGATTAGGTATTCAATTTGGTACATCATCAAATAAGACGGTAGTTAATATTGCAGGTGGCGCATTAGTTACTGGTGGATACGGTGGCGGCGGTGGCGGCGGTGGCGGTCACGACCACGATAAGAACTCTGAAAAAACTGCTTCTGGTGGTGGAGGCGGTGGCGGTGCTGGTTTTCCTGCTGGCGACGGAGGTGCAAGAGGAGAAGGTGGTTCCAGAGGAGGAGCAGGTGGAAATGGTAATAAATTAAGTGGAGGAGCAAGAGGAAGTGAGAGTGATAATGGAAGTGGTGAAGCAGAAGGTGGTTTTGGTGGTAATGGTGGAGATTCAGAAAATGTGGATGCAGAGAATGGTGAAGCAGGTAGCGGTGGTGAAGGATCAGGTGGTGGTGGAGGAGCAAAAGGTGATAATGGTGAGGGAATAAGAGTAACTGGTGCATCAAATACAGTCACTATACAAGGAACAACAGGTAATATTAAACTCGGAACTAACTATAACTCCTCTGTAGGTTGACACATACATAATACTATATTATAATTTGAGTATGGCAGTTGAATCGGACTTAATAAGAAGATATCGTGGTGCGTTTTCACCAGAAGAGTGCCTAAAGTTGAGAGAAGATATAGATTTTTTAGAAGATAATAATATTATTGGTTATGACAAAACAAGTCTTCATAAGGTAGATAATAAAACATACAATGTCACTTGGGATTACACCTTTGATGTTTGTGCTTCAACTCGTATCGCATCAAAAATATTTGAAGGATTTAAACCTTGTGTTGATGAGTATCTTGAAACCTTTAGCACACTAGGAAGAAGAAGATATCTAGTATATGATTGTAAACTGAAAAAAATACCAGTGGCAGGTGGTTTTCATAATTGGCACTACGAGAATGGAAGCATCGAATATGCGTCAAGAGCATTTGTAATTCAACTATATTTGAATGATAATTTTGAAGGTGGTGAGACAGAATTTTTATATCAGAATCGTAGAGAAGAATCAGTGGAGGGTGATGTTCTAATTTTCCCAAGTGCATATACACATACACATCGAGGAAATCCACCGATTGGTAATGTGAAATACCTTGCGACTTCTTGGGGTATTATACAGGAGGGAGAGAGTGGAGAATACTAGCATTGATGTGATTGATAATTTTTTTGATAAAGATTTACATCAGACGATTTTTGAATCATTAAACAAACCAAGATGGGGATTGACAGGTGGAAATGTAAATAATCCATTTTGGCACATCGATAATTTGGAACAAGAAGAATTTTTTAGTGTTTACTTAAAAAATTTAATCTTAAAAAAGATTAATTTACCTTTTGATGTTGAATGTATCCGAATCTATGCAAACGGACAGACAGCAGGACAAGAGGGAAGTCCACACATAGATGATGGACATTATACATTTTTATACTTTCCGAATCTAGATTGGAATATTCGATGGCAAGGACATCTTATGTTTATCAATAAATTGGGACTTGAATATGAAGAAGAGGATGGAAAGTTTACAGATAGATGGTATAATTGGAAGTATAACTATGATGAAAGGGAAGATGAAATTGAAAAGATAGTCACATACAAACCAAATCGTGCGGTTATCTTTCAATCAAACATCGTGCATTATGCTGATGCACCACATCGATTGTTTAATGGATTAAGAATTTCACTTGCATACAAATTTAAAAAGATATGAAAACTAAATTTAAATTTAAAATCGAAGAATATGATGATAAACAAATTGTCGTACAATTTGGAAAGGCAAAGACACCGATTGATGATTGCAAAAGACATTTAGTTGATCTAGATAAATTAGTTTATCACGATTCTGAAACTTTTGTAGATAGTTTGGTAAATTATCTTGCTTACTATGTTATTACAGATGAGTATGAAGATGCTCTACGAGATTTGATTGCCGAAAAAATAAGTGGTGAACTCGATATATCGAGTTTAAAGAATCGAATTATTGAAGGAGATTACAGGTACAACAAGAGAACCTTAATACCTATGAGGAGAATCGAGTTATGACTGTAAGAAGATTTCTAAAAAAATGTGAGGATTTTTCAATTTGTGCCGAGACTGGAGACGCAGGGGATTATTTTGTTGAAGGATTTCCAGATAATTATACTATTTTTCATATTTTATTAAAGGGTAAAATAAAATTAGCAGAACCTTTTAGTGATGAATTTATAATGTTGAATGATACTCTCACAGATACAAAGCACTATCTCTATAGAGATAGATTATATCATGCTCTTGAAGATTGTTTTATTGTTGGTTTCAATCCCCTTAACCCAAAGACAGATTGGGATGCTCAACTGATAACAGATTCATTTGTAGGTAACGATAGGAGTTATTTGATATGTTTTGATGGAAATCCTACAGTAAATGGAAAACAAATGCAGAGGTGGGATTATGCACAGTTAAGTGATAAAGAATATAGTGTCGATAACGATGGTATTTTAGTAATGTTCACTCAAAAATGATTCAGAATTTATACGCAGACGCTCACATTGAACCTTTCCCTCATTTGGTTTATCATAATTTTTATGATAATGATGAACTTAAATTGATATGGGAGGAACTTAAGTTCTTAACCAAACCTGATAAACTCGTTGAAGCAAAGGACTTTGGTGGTGTTGTAGATAAAACAAATTCACACGCTCTTGCATTAGATGACGTATTTCGTAACTATAGGAAAGTATCAAATATACTAACAGTTAATCGAAAATTGTTTCGTAAGGATGTTATGCAACCTTTCGCAGATTTACATGGATGTTGTAGAATTGCAAATCGTAGTAATTATGATATTACAAAGATAAGATACTATCATAATGATGAGTATTATGAACCACATACAGATATGCCTTTTCAATATCTTGCGTTCACATACTTTTATAAAGAACCAAAGAAGTTTGAAGGTGGTGAGTTATTCTTTCCACAGTATGATTATGAGTTGTCTTGCGAGAATAATTCAATAATTATATTTCCTGGTTGGGTCGAGCATGGTGTCAAGAAAGTAAAGATTGAAAACTCAGATTACTTTCAGGGTTATGGTCGATATTGTATTTCAAGTTTCTTTGGATTCAAAGATAAACCAAAGAAATGAAAGATAGATATGTAGTTATTGATGAGGTTTTTGACCAAGATACAACCACGAGATTGTATGAATCGGTAGATAACTCAACTCGAAATCCTTTTTTCTATAAATTAGGTGAATCACATTTTCACGATAATTTTTCTTATGCCACGTTAGATGTTGCGAGTCATTATTTTAATTTAAAAACTTGTATTGGTTATGAATTTTGGACTCGTTTGAATCGATGTGTTGGTGGTTGGCATAAAGATAAGGATGAAAGATTATTTGATGAGCAAGGTATTGTAAAATATCCTCTATGTTCAATAATTTACTACCCATATATTGATATGAAAGGTGGAGAGTTATTATTAGGTAGTGATAAAATATTACCAAAAACAAATAGATTGATTATATTTGCAGCAGGGATTCCCCATAATGTAGAGGACTTTACTGGCAATCGAATATCAATGATGGTCAATGCGTGGGATATACATGTAGTCAATAAAGAATATCCTTAATCATTTGAAATTATACATACCTTTGTATGGTTTGTTCGGAAGATACTATAAATTTTTAGAAGGGATGGTGCAGAGGTCATAAACAGACGTAGAATTATGCGATTCTTACTTCTCTCATAATGAGACAAATTGTTTCGTGTTAACGTGTGTCAGTTGACGTAGTGACACACACAGTTGTGCGGTGTCTATTCTTGTGCTATAATAATGGTATCTAAAGAAATCTAATGACACCCGAAGAAAAGTATCGTGACCTTTATGAACAAATGTATGAATTGTGTGAAGAACAGGGGTGGGGAGACCCATTCTCTTATGCAAGGTCAAGAGAAATTTATATGGCAGGTTTACTTGGTCATAAGGTTGCAGACGATTATGCAGGGGAG
>Ga0163179_10003146_pt1 | contig 11295 bp, 7 predicted proteins | sample AtlANTMetagenome_FD_109643 | JGI IMG/M metagenome (GOLD analysis project Ga0163179, IMG submission 109643) | Marine eukaryotic phytoplankton communities from the Atlantic Ocean - Atlantic ANT 2 Metagenome | ecosystem: Environmental > Aquatic > Marine > Oceanic | place: North Atlantic Ocean... | reverse complement strand
TGAAGAATTATGTCCTATTTTTGCAAAGTTAGTTCCAGCAACATCTAACATTATCATGTCAGTAGTAGTAGAAGCAGCATCAATCTCTAAATTTCCTGCTGGATTATCAGTTCCGATACCAACTTTACCATCTGATTTGATGCGAACTTTTTCATTATTTCCAGATAAACTGAATATAATATCACTACTAGATTGCCAAGTCTTTATATTAAAATGATCTGATCCTGAATCATTACCAAGAATATAAGATAAATTTCCTGCTCTATGTCCATATATGTAACTATAAGCATCACCATATAATTTTACTATTCCTGTTGAGTCGATACGAAGTCTTTCCTCATCATTTGTACCTAATGTTATTACATTTGAACTTGGAGAATGAACCGTTGCTCCAGTTCCTACACTTAATGTATCTGCACTAAGAACTTCAGTTTCCGCAATCTGATATACATTACCAGAGAATGTTGTTGCTGTTATAACACCACCACTAGCAGTAATACCAGTTCCAATTTTTAATACTGAAGTTGTGGTAATACCAGAAATTGATAATGAAGTTCCAACTATAGTACTTACACTAATAAATGGGTTTCCAGTTAATCCTGATGCAATGGTAGCACTATCTGCATTACCCTTTAAAGCACCATAAAAACTAGTTGCACTTACGATTCCTGTACTACCATAAACACTTACACCAGTACCCACTTGCAAATCTGCTTGTGGGTTAGTGGTTCCTATACCAACCTTAGATAAAGTATTAATACCAACATCTGTTGTATTCCATTTTCCAGCAACAATACCAGTTAAATATTGTCCATCACCATAATAAGTACCTCCAGTAACCACTCCTACTGTAGAAACACCAGATGATACAACCAATCCACCATCAGTTATTCTTACACCACTACGGGCAGTAACAAGACCGACAGAATCAACATTTACTACATCTTCATAGGTTAATGTACCAGCAATACTTACAGGACCATTAAAATCAGCACCAGCAGCAGTTACAATACCTGTAAAATTAGCACCACCACCAGCACTAACAACCTCAACATTACCTGCTTTAATTGATCCTTGTTGTGCATCTAAAGTAATGGAATCAGTACCAATCTTAAGAATTCCTGTAACACGAGCATTACCTTCAACAACCAATTTATTATTTGGATATGCTCCACTATCACTTATAGTAGTACCAATACCAACACCAGATAAAACATATGGACCATCAATACCTTGTTTCCAAGATTCACTTCCTCCTGCATCCCCAAAAGTAAATTTACCAATTTCATGATCATATCGCAAATAACCCCCATCATAAGCACTTGCATTCGTTGCAATACCTACAATATCATCAAGATACTTTAATTGTGTTTCACCACCTCCACCTATAGTAGATAATTGTTGCTGAACACGATTAACAAATAATCTATAATGTTCTTGCAATTGATCAAGTGTAACAAAGTTTTGATCTAATGGAGTTAATGGATCTGAATTATTAGTTTCTGGTGGTTCTGTAATGAGACTTTCATTTAAAAGATCTCTTTCATCAAGTTTCTCAAATATTTCTTCTAAATGATTTATTTTGTCTGATAAACTTTTATTTTGATTTTCTAATTCATCTAAATTAAGTCTTTTAATAGTATCATAAACTTTTTTCTGAATATTTCCAATTGTTTTATTATTCTCTTTTAAATGAGATTCATTACGAATAACTTCCAATCCCAATTCAGTTACTTTCTCATCAATAATATTTTTATATTCATCAACATTATCTAATTCTTTATCAATAGATTCTTTATATTTTGGTAATTCCTCTTCTACAAAATTGTTGATCTTATCTGCAAGACCAGCAACATCATTACTAATACTAATAAATTTCTTTTTATCAATACGATTAACATCACTTTTTAATTTAGTAATACTTTCTTCAAGTAAGAAAGTATATGCCATCATTGAATTATCAAGATCTTCCTTTTTAATAAAATCTTGTATTTCAGATTTAATATCTTCTACACACTTTATAGTATCTGTTAAATTATTAAATTTTGATAAACTATCTTTATAAACATTAAAAGCTTCTGAAAAAGACTGTAGTTCTGGTCTTTTTACCAATTCTTCTATAGTATCATTTTCTTGTGTTTCTTCACGAAAAAAATCTGACGGTTTTCTTAATGCCATTATTTAATTAATTTTTTTCAGTCTTTGTATTAGTATTTAGAAAGCCTTTCTTAAGTATTTTTGATAAATCTGATGTAGATCCAACAAATAAAGCATTATTTGTAACTTGATTTGGAGAATTTCTATTTTCTTCATCAACTTCTTTAACTTTCTTTTGAAGATCCATTAATTTATCAGTCGTATCAGCAACTGACTTAATAAGTTGACCTGCAACTTCATATGCTCTTGGACTTGCACTTTCACCTGCAAGTTCCATTATACCATTAAGAGTTTCTTGTCCTTTTTCTATTAAAGAATATAAATTTGCACGAGTATAATCATAATCCTTTTCTATATCACCAGTAACATTGGTAATAGTGTTTTTTCTTGGAACACATCCATTTTCAGGTACAGTTGAAATCTCAATACTACTTTCAGTATTGAGTGCTTTATCAATAGAATCATAACTAGACATAATTTAAATATCCTTTCCTTGTGTTGGACTATAAGTCTTACCATCAGAAAAAACTGCACTAGTTTCACTAAATCCAAAATCATCATCAGGTCCAGCAGTAACTGGATCTGGTGTAACTGTATATCTCTGAACACGTTTTGCTGTTTTAGTGTTAGTATCGGGATAATAATCAACCTGAACTTTCTTAATAAGACCTTCTGAAGACTCAGCAACAGGACCGAATAGATAAGTTTTTGCAGTAAAAGATAAAGTATATATTAATGCTCTTCTTGTGGCAAAATCTCCCTCATAATCATCTTGAAAATTAATACTGTCCAAAACAATAGGTACATCTCGTTTTTCTCCAATAGATTTAACTAAATCTACAGTTAAACTAAAAGATGGTTGAAAATATGGTAATATTTGTTCTAATATTTGCAATGAATCATCATTTAATTTACTTAAAATATTTAACTCAAATCCAATATTATAAGGAACAGGCATATAAACTTTCTTTAAATTGGTTCCATCAGATGCCTTAAATGTTTGAGTTACTCCCACCTTTCGTGTGGGATCATAAGTAACACTATTCATTTCAAACGACATTCTAGGTAATGTAGTTTGAACTGGTTTATTTAAATCTGCCTGTTGTTCTAATCTTGCAAGAAACTTTTGAGATGGTCCATAAGCTAAAGGAACTTTTAATTCACTATATGTATTTCCTGCAGTATCATCATGTCTAACATGAATTTGATTAAATAGGGTACCAAAAGATACAATAGTTTTTCTAACAATTTCGTGGTAGTAATAAGTTCCTAACATTAGTAATCACCAAATGGATTTGATTCAGAGAAGTCTAAAATAGAGTCTGCTTCCTTTTCTATTTCATCACCTTTATCATATTTATCAGCAAACTCAGCAGACTCTACATAATCTATACTATAATTTGCCTCAGAATCTGATCCTACAGCAACATCACCAGCAACAAATGTACCATTAGTAGCACCCAACTTAAGAATATTATTACCAACATCCCAAGATTTAACTCTACCTGTAGCACCAGATATAGAACCAGTAACTATTTCATTAAAGTTATATGTTCCAACACCAGAAATTACAGGTGGTGCTGTAATCGTTGCTTTTGAAGTAAAGCTAGTATATCCATAACCAGCATCAGTAATATATACTTGATTAACACCACCATCATCTGTAATAGAAACTGTACCAAATGCAGTACCAAGACCTGCCATTTGATTTGGTGCTGTAAATACAATATTTGGTGCAATAGGATATCCACCACCACTATTAGCAATACTAACAATTCTAACTCCAGCATAATCAGTAACTATTTGTGCAGTAGCTGCAGCTCCTACACCATATGAAGTTGATCCAACACCATTAATTGTCTCACTGGTAGGTATTATAGTTACAGTTGGTGTTTCAGTATAACCAGCACCAGTACTAGTCATAAGAATTTCTTTAACAGAATAAACTCCACCCAATTCAGTTGTTATTGCAACAGCAGTTGCATTTAATCCACCTTCAGGTGCTGTACCGATAGAAACTTGAGGAACTTTTGTATATCCATAACCATCATCATTTAGATATATTTTTCTAACATATCCTACTGAAGTAGACAATCCTACAGTTGCTGTTGATCCTATAGAAATAGTTTTTAATGTTGTAATATAACCTTGATCAGATAAAGTATCATCAATTTCTTCAGTAGTTGTACTGGTTTGATTCCAACCACCCATCTCATCTTCAAGTTCGAATAGTTCACATTGTAATTCATAAACATAAGTTTTACCTAATTGGTAAAATGGTTTTTCATGTTCTACAAATTTAACTTCAAAAATTCTTTTACCTAATGGAAAATATATTAAATCTCCTTCACGAGGTCTGCCTGAAACTTCAATCTCACTACTAGGAAATGAAGACAAAAATGGAGAAATAAAATCTTCAAATCTTTCTTTTGATATAGTTACTATCAATTCATCTTTAAGACTCATACCAAATTTTGTCATTATATCTCCTGCACCTGTATAACCTTCATAGGTATTAACATATGCTTCCAACTGAAAAGTATCAGTAAATTCAGAGGATTGAATTTCAGTAAAAATAGTATCTTTATTAATTATTTTTCTTGGTAAATAAACAACATCTACACCATATATTTGTAGTTGTTCATTTATCAAACTTTGAATAAGTCTTTGCTCACTCTGTGATCCTTGTAAAAAAAATGAATTTAATGCCATATCACATTATCCAATTAAATCGTAAGGTGGTAATTCATATTCAAGTGTCATTCTTTCTTTAATACCATCTAGTTCTCTTTCTGCATCCTCATATATTTCTCTACCATTCAATTCTATTCCACCAGGTAACTTAACACCTTTGAATTTAATTAAATTTTGACCCCATTGTCGTTTAATTAAGGCAGTTAGATACTTTTTAAGAAAACTATCATTATATACACCACCAAATTGAGTAGGATCTAATGCCCTATAACAATCAATAATAAAATATTGACCTAAAGATTGTGAACCCCAATCAATATCAAGATAAAGTCTATCTTGTCTTTTATTATATCTAATCTGTTTATCAGTTGTTAGTAAATGATCAATATCTTCCAAATAACTCTTTGTCATTGCATATTGCATTAATTCAACAGAATTGAAATAATAAAGATCATTTAAAAATAATTGATACTTGATACTAAACATTCCACCAGAAATAGAACTAGTATCAAATCTAAATATTCTCTCTATACCAGTAATTGAATCTGGAACTTGAATAAAATTAGATGTCTCATAAAAATTAGAAGTAACTGTTCCTAACCCACTTACATCTGTAGAAGTTCCTGTTGTTGTTACAATACCAACTCCATCTGTACCATTTGCTTTTCCTCTATCCAAATCTTCTTGAGTAATCTTATATTTTAGATACATTCTCTCAACACCGTCAAAATGACGTTCATTAAATAATTGAAGAGCATCATCAACTAAATCATCTATTTGATCATCATCAACATTAATTTCCAATACTGGATATCCTAATTTTCTTAGACAATAATCTATTAATTCTTGTCTACTATTTGGTTTTGCCATCAGAATGATCCTCCATCTATTTCTCCAGCAGTTAATATACCAGTCACATTTAATGAACCTAATGTTCCTACACTTGTCAATGAAGAATTCACAACACCTGTACCAAGAGTAGTTCTATTTAGAACAACATTAGTTCCTGCATAAAATTTTCCATCATCTGGTACAGCAAGACTAATATTTGTTTTTAAAGATAATGTTGCTTCATTATATAATAAATTTGCATATGGTAAAGGATCATTAATGTTTTCTTCACTCCCCCATTCAAGACCCGAACCGTCCAAATCAGTACGAATTATGGCAGTGGATGCTATTCCAATTCTAAAATCACCAAGAGTGATAGTTTGTTTACTTAGTTCAAATGATGATCCAGATACATTAAGATCTCCACTGATATAAACGGTTCCTACACCAGGAGTGATAGATAAATTATCAGGTCCCGTAATACTAGCAGTATCAATTTCAATACCAGATGATCCAGTATTGAATTTAGATGCAGTAATAATTCCAGAAACTACTAAATCTTCAGCAGATAAATCATTAACACTAAAATTTCCACCAACATACAAATCACCAGTAGTAGTTGTAATACCACCTAAAGTTGTAATACCATTTTTACCAGAAAATATTCCAGCAACAGTAAGATCACCTTCAACATTAAGATCATCACTAAAAGTTGTAATACCAGAAAATGTTGTATTTCCTTCTACTTCAAAATCTTTAACAGTAGTGATTCCACTAACATCTAAACTAGTAATAGAAGCAATACCACCAATTACACTTTGTGCAAGAGATGAAGTAGCATTAGAACCAATTTGAGTAGATAAAACTTTTATAGCATCTGATTGTCCAACTCTAACAGATATATCTGGCATTATCTTGTAACTCCTTCTCTAACGAGAACATTCCCTTCAACAACTCTAGTTTTTGTTGATGTACCATTAACTGTTATTATTACATCATAAACATATCTACCTGGTTTTAAAGATGTTGTTTGATCCGATGTTAAAGATAGTGAGAGTGATCCTTGAGTAGCATCAGTTATTGATGTTGAAAAATCACTTTTTGCCGAACTTACGGCGTGTTTTCTCATTTGAGCAGTTACTGAATAATTACTCAAATCCAAAGCAGATCCATCGGTAGTATTAGACAAATTAAATGTCTGGCTAAAACTAGATCCTGCATTAATTATAAGATTGGAAACATATGCAGCTGCCATCTATCTTTATAATAATTCCTAACTATTATTTAGACTAACTTCTCAGTTAATTTTTTAAGAGCATATTTAATTTCACCAATATCTTGTTTCATCTGATCTAATTCTCTCTTTTGAGAATTTTTATAATCTATAGATTTAACATATTGATCATATGCAACAGAATCAGTATTTATAATTGCTCCTGTTGCTTCATCTCTATATAAATTTTGATGTCCTTGTACTCTTATCATCTAATTGCTAAAGTTCTAAGATCTCTAATAGAAGGTGTATATGCCTGATTAGTACCAGACATTACAACTTTAACCTGATATCCAACAAATAAATCTAAATTATCTGCAGTATATTGATATTCTCTATATTGTCCAGCAGAACTAGAAGGAACAAAGGAATCAGATCTACCATCATTTTGAGTTTCATCTATAACAAAATCTCCAAATCCATCACCATCGGCATCTTGTAGATTTTTATATCCAGGGAATAATTCATATTCCTGTCCAATTTCATCAGAATCAGATCTTATTAAACTATATAAAACTCTAATATCAGAAGAAGAATGTCTATATGCAGAAAGTATAACTTTCAATGAAGTAGCAGGTTTAGATAAGTTAACAACATTGGATACATAAATTGCACTGTGTGGATCATATAAACTAGAATTAACTTTAGGATTATTTGCATAATTATCAACTCCAATAGGATTATTTAATCTATTAAGTACAAATTCAGTTTCACAATTTGCAGCAATATTAAGAGCAGGTGAAATATTTGCATTAGTAGTTGAAAAATTCAATAATGTTGTAAAAGACTTACTTCTAGGGAAGTTACTTAAATGTTGATTCTCATTTACTTTAGATGCAACCAATCTAACACTATCTAAAGGATTATAACGATTTATTTGTACTGCTTGATATCCTTTATCTTCAAATGAGGTTTCATTACCACCAACACTTGTTCCAGAAACAGTTCTAATATCACAAGTTACATTTGTTTTTGATCCATCAGCACCTGTAGGTAGTTTTATATCATATAGGGGTACTATTCCATTAAATAAAATATTTCTAGATCCTAAAACACTTTTACCACCAGCATATTTATTATTTGTGAATGATAATTGTGGGATATCATCAACATCAGCATCTCTTGATACTCCATTTGCAGTTCTATCAAATTGAACATAATAACTATCCAAATCTTTCTCTTTATCAGTCATATTAAATAAAATTTGTTCATCAACATCCAATTTTGCTAATCTTCTAATAGAAACACCACTAAGTTCATATTTGGTAATTTTCTTTTTAGCATGTTGAGAAGATACACTATCCACTCCTCTACCATCACTTCCATCTGCTATGGTTAAAGATCCAGCATCACCTGCTCCTGCAGTAACTCCTTTATATCCAATAATTTCACTTCCAATTTTTACATATCCAGTATTTGCTGTACCTACAGGTAATCCTTCAAATGTTGAAAAAGTAGATATATCATCAACTACAATCGTATTCAACTCATCTCGAGCCAACACAGCAGATGTTTTTGTTGATGGAACATTTGGTTCAATATCTGTTAAAAATAATTTATTATTGATTGAATGCATACCATGATCAAAATGATCTACTTTAAGATAATTACCAGCATTAATACCAGAATTAAATTGATTATCAATAATAGTAGTATCGGCAAGAGCAACAATAACGTTACTATTATCAAAATAACTTATAGCAATACCAGCATTTCCTGTATATGAATTATTATCTCCTTGTATGTTTGTTAGATATAAAGTATCAATGCCATCATAAATACTCCCTACAGTAACCCTAGCACCCGTTCCCTGACCTCCTTGAGTACCAACAGTACTTGTCTTTATACCAACAACATCACCTGCCTTGTAACCTCTTCCCTGATCGGTCAGGGTACCATTCAAACCATCTATTTTTCCAGTATCAGAATTAACACTCATAATATTTAATTTCATTCCTTCACCATCACCTGTGATAGCAAAAGTTTCAACATCCGAATCTACAATATAATTAGATCCACCATCGGTAATATCTACTGTTATTGCTGAAGAACCTGTTCCAGTAATTACAGCAGTAGAAGTTGGTCTAGTTGCACATATTTTTCTTCCAGGAGTTAATGCAGCAAGTAATCCAGTTTCAGATGAATTAATAGTAGTAATTCCGATTTTTCCAGTTTTTGGTAAAGTTGTAATAGGATTGTTTGTTAATTTTGTTATAAAACCATTACTATCATTTAAATCTGGATTTTGTAAATGAACAGTTCCTGTTGTTGATGTAAAATTGGCTTTATATAATCTAAATGTCAAATCTTGTCTTTGATCTTCTGTCCATAATGCACCATTTTGGGATTTAAATAATGCACCTGTACCAAATTGTCTAGTATACTGTATAGAACTTCCTGTATTTCCTGGAATAGTTTGTGTATTTACATGATTATGTCCATGTACTGCAGTCCAAACTTTAAATTTAACACTTGCTGGTGCTAAAAGGACAATTGCATATGATTTTCCAGGTGCCAAATAAACTGGTTCTGGGAACGTAAATTTAGTTGCAACAGAAGCAGAAACTGGATCTGCTTTAATAACCTCAACATCATTACCATCTCCATCAGACATTCTAGGACTTAATGAAACAGAACCTAGAACTACTCTACCTGGTCTAGCATCTCCTGTAGTCTCTCTTATTTGACATTCTACCTCTTTATTGGATTCAGTATCAACTGTAGCAAAGAATATATCAACAGCAGTTAAAAATGCTCCACTATAATCTTCATTAGCATTATTAACAGCAGATGGAGCATTAACACTTCCACCAACAACAAATGTTTGAGCAAGTGGATCACTATATTCTGCCCTTACAGTAAATTCACTAGAAACTTGAACCGAAACAGATGCTGCCACATCAAGATTTACTGCTGATGATGTTGTTGTTACTTCATTTTGCCATTCTGATTTCGTTCCATTTGTTACATAAGTAGCATTTGCAAAGATTACATCAGCATCTGCTCCAGGAAGTACTTTTTTATTTTCCTCACTTGTAGTTAATGTAACAGTTTTTGTACCAGTATTAATTTTAACTGGTGGAGGTGGTGAAAGATATGGATCTCTAATAAAGAATGATCCTATTATATCACCATAATCATCAGTAATTAATCTTAAATCTTTAACATATGCTTCTGCACTACTTTCCTGTCCCAATAAACGAGAATTGGGTTCAACATAACCATAATATAATCCTTGTGCTTCTTCTGATAAAGATATTGTATCAACGTTTAAAACCCTTGATGTTTGGTTATAATCTTTAGTTAAAAATCCAGATCCACGAGAATATGGATCAGAACGATAAGTTTCATCAGGGTTATCATATGCTCCAAATTTATGATTTGGTTGACATACTCTAAATTTCATTATAACTTCACCTTCATTATTAAATGCATGTACTTCTTCACCAATAAGGAACGTTCCATTGGATCCAGATGTGGAACCCAAACTTTCAGGAGTTATTTCAAGTAATTTTGGTATGAAATCTACTTTTTGTCCATCAACAAATAGATAAAATTGTGTATAACTAGAAAAACCATTAGCTTTAAATTCGGTATTTCTTGATCTCATCCAGTCATCAGATCCAGATGAAATTAATTTATTCTGACTTACAGTATCTGTATTTGTAAAACTAAAACTATCACTAACACTATCACTAACACTATCCGATTGACTACGTGTTCCACCACTAGATCCATCACGAGTTGTTACATTACCCAAATCCATATGTAAAGATGTTTCAAGATCTAAATCAAGACTTTGATTTTGATCAACACCACTTAGATGAATTTCTTTATCCTGTAATTGAATAGTTCTACTCCATATATCTCCCTGTGGATTTAATTTCAAAGTTCCTGTATATACAGGAAGTTCATATGGGTTTATATTTTCTATATCAGGAATTCCTTCAGGATCGCCAGTTGCATATTCTTGCTCAATCCATTGAATTTGATCATATGATAAAGTAATTAAATTACCTGTTTTTTGGCAATTTTGATCTAATAAAGTATAATTTACACCTGAATCTTTTTTAGAAGCAATTTTTTGAACATTTTCAACTACATCCATTTGTAAAGTATTCCTACTACGTAAAGCAGATATTTCTTGTCCTGATATTTCAACAGTAGATTTTTGTTTATCCATCAATGAATAATTTTTGAAATCATCAACAAAAAATCCAGATTTAAATCTACTTAATCCTGCACTATCTTGTACTTGAAGAGCTTGTACACTATTTTCCAATAATGATAAAGAAGTAATTTCTTCTAAATTAGAAACTCTATCTTCAATATATCCAATA
>Ga0163179_10003145_pt1 | contig 11297 bp, 5 predicted proteins | sample AtlANTMetagenome_FD_109643 | JGI IMG/M metagenome (GOLD analysis project Ga0163179, IMG submission 109643) | Marine eukaryotic phytoplankton communities from the Atlantic Ocean - Atlantic ANT 2 Metagenome | ecosystem: Environmental > Aquatic > Marine > Oceanic | place: North Atlantic Ocean... | reverse complement strand
GGCATCGTTCACCGCGACGTCAAACCCGACAACATCATGCTTGGCGACTTTGGCGAGGTTCAGTTACTCGACTGGGGTATCGCTCGCATGATCAATGAGATGGAGCCTGAAGAAGAGGATGGGCTCTCGCTCACCGGTACACCGGGCTACATGGCGCCAGAGCAAATCCTGGGAGGAAGCGCCCCCTCTTCCACTGTCTCAGATGTCTACTCTCTAGGCTCTGTACTGTACGAAATCCTGACATTGCATCGACCTTTTGAAGACCCAGATCCTGAAGAGGTCATGGTGATGTGCTGCGCCAACGATCCCGTGCCGCCTTCTATCAGGGCTCCGAATCGATTTATTGCCAGCGAACTCGACGAGGTCTGCATGGCCGCTCTGCGTCGTGACCCTGCTGCGCGAACGTCCTCTGCGCGGGCTCTGGCCAGGCAGCTTGAGCACTTCATGGAGGGCGTCCGCGAGAAGGAACGACTTGTTCGAGAGGCGTCAGAGAAAGTCCTTGAGGGACAGTCACTCACTGCCCGTTACGAGGCGATGCGTCAGGAGCTCTCGTACACCCTCAAGCAGGCTAGAGAAATCCGAGGGCAGATTCGTCCCTGGTCGAATGTGGAGAACAAGCGACCCATGTGGGAGCTTCAAGACCGCGGTCGAACCCTTCGTGATGAGGTGGCTGACGCCTTTACGGAAGCAACCAAGTCCTTTGCTGGAGCTCTGGACCGAATCCACGACCACACACAGGCGCGCGAAGGTCTCGCTCATCTGTGGTGGTCGCGATTTGTAGATGACGAACGCAGCGAAGACTCCATCAGCGCCCGCCAAAGCAGGGGTATGGTCGAGTTCTACGATGATGGCGGCTTCGCAGACAGGCTCCGTGGTGATGGCCGTCTTACTCTGCTGACCGATCCCGCCGATGCCGAAGTCTGGCTCTACAGCTACAAGGAGCGAGATCGTCGCCTGCAGCCCACAGAAGAACGATTCCTTGGCCACAGTCCGCTGCGCGGAGTGCCCATTCCTATGGGTAGCCATGTGCTGGTCTTGCGCGACGAGTCGTTGCCCGAAGTACGCTATCCAGTGTCCATTCGGCGTCTACAGCACCACGAAGGTTATGTACGTTTCTACACAGAGGACCAAATTGGCGATTCCTTTGTCTATATACCTGGAGGACCATTCCTAGCTAGGGGTGGAATAACTGAATATGGGGACACAGAACAAACGAGAGAAGTGATCCTTCCAGACTATGCAATTGGTCGATTTCCAGTCACATTTCGAGAGTACCTGGAATTCATTAACTATCTAGACAAGGAAAACCCTGAAGAGTGCCTTGCGCGAATGCCGCGTACAGCCCTCGAAGGTATGTTCTGCGAGCGGGACGAGAACGGTCTATGGCGGCCGATTCGCGACATTGTCTTCGAGGGCAAGATTCGTGAGATCTACCCCGATCCCAACGCAATCATGGACCTTCCTGCGGTAGGGGTGTCCTGGGCGGATGCCTCTGCCTGGTGCGACTGGGCCAGTGCCAATAACGAAGTAGAACTACGGCTACCCACTGAGAACGAGTGGGAAAAGGCGGCTCGAGGAGTCGATGGACGGCGCTTTCCCTGGGGTAATGCCTACGACTCGACCTTCGCAAACTGGTCGGGCTCGCGCCCGATGTTCAGCCAACTCGAACCCATTGGCACCTATCCCTACGATGAGAGTGTCTACGGTGTACGAGATATGTGTGGAGGCGCGACAAACTGGTGCTCTAACTGGTTCAAGCGCGAACAGAACACGAGGCCCCATCGTGGCAACAACTGGTCGACAGCCAACGCACGAAGCATGGCTGAACGGGTGGGCCAATTTCCAAAGACATGTAGCGGCACTACCGGTTTTCGGGTCGCTCGCTCCTTAAAGAGATAAGAGAAGATCTCTCTTCCCGGTACGGCTTCTATGGGAGCTACCTGGCGAAGACGAGCTGCTACCTCTCGCGAATTACCTTCTCAATGACAGCAAGCAGTTGTTCTCCACGAAAAGGTTTGGCGAGAAGCGCGTCAATATGACGGTCAGCAAGACTTCCACGATCAATATCTGCGGCCCAACCTGTCATCAAAACGATCGGGGTTTTGGGCTGGAGTGCGTGGATCTGCTCGCTCACCTCCCAGCCCGAGATGTCGGGCATTCCAAGATCGGTAAGAACCACTGAATACTTGCTGGACTTCGCGTGGGCGAGACCATCCCTTGAGTTAAAGACCGAGTCCACTGAGTAGCCACGACTCTCAAGAATCGTCTCTACCACCTGCACCAACTCTGGCTGATCATCGATCAGCAGTACGCTACGCCCCCCGCGCGTCTTAGGACGAATACGCTCGGTGACTGTCACCTCCTGATAGCGGGCGCTCACTTCAGGGCGTGGAGTGGGCTCTTCAGCCAACGGCTGTTTAGAACCCGCTGGCAAGAACAGGTGAAAACTTGAGCCCATGCCAGCTGTAGAGCTTATCTCCAGACGCCCCCCATGCCTCGCCATCGTACTCTGCACCAACAACAGTCCCAGACCCATTGAGCGATCTGCACGAGTTGTGAAGAAGGCATCGGTCAGCTGAGAAAGGCTGGGCTCTGCAATACCTTCGCCGGTATCGCGCACGATGATCAGGACCTCGCCCGAATCGACAATCTGAGTCGAGAGATCAACTGCACCGCCCGTGGGCATTGCTTCGAAAGCGTTAAACATCAAGGCAACCAAGGCTGCCCTCATATCTGTTGGGCTCCCGTCCACAGACGGGACAACACCCGGGTCCCAGTTGATCTCGTAGCGCACTCCTTTGGCCTCTGCCTCGTCCTGCCAGCGCGCGCGAGTCAGATCAATCACATCCTCGACAAGAGAGTTGATATAGAGGGGCTCAAGGCTAGCCTCACCTTGCCAGCCGGCCCCCATCTGTCGGATGTGGGTGACCTTGCTACTTCCTCGCTGGACCGCTGAGTTGATTCGCCGCAGAGCCTGTTGAGCGAGGGGACTGTTTCGAGCCTCTTTGAGAGCAAGCTCAGCGTTCGACTGGATCACAGCCAACAAATTGTTCAGATCATGGGCGATTCCCGATGCGAGACGCGAGACTACGTTGTTGCGCTCCATCTCCTCGAGTCGCTGCTCCATCTTACGCCGCGAGGTGATGTCGCGAATTACGCCATGAAGCGCTTCTCGGCCATTAAAATCCATGGTGCGGGTGTGCACCTCGATAGGAAATGTAGAGCCATCGGATCGCAAGGCCAGATAGGTAGCAGCCCCCTTGAGTACGCCGCGCCAACGAAGACTTACATTTCGTCGGGTTCGCTCGTGCTCGCTGGGATGAAGGATGTCTTCGAGGCTAAGTTCGTTGCTCTGGTTCGGATCCAGACCAAACATGTGATGGGCCGCTTCGTTGAGAAACGCAAAGCTCCCAGAGGTCAGAAGAACAAAGTGCCCATCTGGTGAATTCTCGACCAGAAACCTAAAGAATTCGTCATCGCCCGATGGTCGAAGCACCTTGAAAGTTCCCTCTATCACACGTCCAGAATCACCTCTTACCCTAAGGGCTCCTCCTTGAAAAGGCACCGGTAGCAGTCTAGTCTTCCGCTCTCTCCCCCCGCCATCGAGCTCCCTTTCTGCCGCCTTTCGATCCCGCCTTTCCCGAAGCATCCAGATGCTCTCCTATCCCGACAGCGCAGCTATCTACGAAGTAGGCCCAAGGGATGGCCTGCAGAACGAACCCACGCCTATTGCAACAAAGGCAAAAGTAGACTTGGTCAACAAGCTGTCTCGCTCGGGACTGCCCTACGTCGAGTTCTCGTCGTTTGTGGATCCACGCTGGATCCCACAACTCAGCGATGCCGAACAAGTATTCGCCGACATCGACCGGTGCAAAGGAACGCGCTACGCAGCGCTCGTTCCCAACATGCGCGGCCTCAACAGAGCCCTGGAAAGCGGCCTCGACTCTATTGCAGTGTTTGTCTCTGCTTCAGAGACCCACAACCGCAAGAACCTCAATCGAACCATTGACGAGAGTCTCGACAACATCGAGCAGGTAATGGATGCACTCAAGGGTTCAGATACCTGGGTACGGGGCTATGTATCCATGGTCTTCGGCTGCCCCTATGAAGGTGACATAGCCACGAAAGATGTCATTCGAGTGGCGCAACGGCTGGTAACGCTGGGCGTCGATCAGATCTCTCTGGGCGACACCGTCGGCTACGCAAACCCTCGCCAGGTGAGCGAACATATGAAGGCGTTCGGCTCCGAAATCGATCTGCAGAAGGTGGCTCTGCACTTCCACGACACCAGAGGCACAGCCCTCGCCAACATCGTCGCTGGACTCGATGCCGGAGTGCGCATCTTCGATTCCGCAATCGCTGGTCTCGGCGGTTGCCCCTATGCACCGGGTGCAGCCGGCAACGTCGCAACAGAAGATCTGGTGCAGATGTTCGAGGGCATGGGCATTGATACAGGTGTCGATCTAAGCAGCCTGCTTGAAGCTGCGGTCTTCATGGAAGACTGTCTTGGAAAGAAGCTTCCCGGTCGTTATCTACGAGCCTCTCGCCACCACTCCAAAGGCTGATTATGTCCGAAATACTGAGCGTCGAAAAACAAGACCACCTCGAGGTCTGGACCCTTAATCGACCCGAGGCCCTCAATGCATTCAATAAGGCGCTCCTGCTTGAACTGAGTGCCCAGATTGAGCGCATCCACGACGATTACTCTGTGCGCTGCGTGATCCTTGCGGGAGCAGGAGGCAGGGCCTTCTCGGCGGGCGCTGACCTCAAGGAACGTAAGGCGATGCCTGCCCATGAGGTTCCAGCCTTCGTCAGTCTCATTGGCGGTACCTTCCAGAAAATTGCCGAGTGCCCTGTCCCATTTATCGCGGCCATCGATGGCTTCGCATTTGGCGGTGGACTCGAAGTTGCTCTTGCCTGTGACATCCGAGCTGTCGGCAGTGCTGCCAAAATGGGCCTGACTGAAACTCGACTTGCGATCGTTCCTGGCGCGGGCGGAACCCAACGCCTGCCTCGCTTGGTTGGTGCGGGCAGAGCAAAAGAACTGATCCTCACTGGTAGACGCATCGATGCAAGCGAAGCCCTGCGCATCGGCGTAGCTGAACTAGATGGTCGCGAATCCAGTGCTTTAGAGGCTGCTCTGGACTGCGCGCGCAGTATTGCGTCGTGCGGACCCATCGCTGTGCGAGCAGCTAAGGACGCAATTAATGGAGCCCTGGGTGTGCCGCTCAATGAAGGTTTAGTACACGAGCGGCGTTGCTACGACCGAACCCTGGACACAAATGATCGGCTTGAGGCCCTTGCAGCCTTCGCCGAGAAGAGGCCACCAGTCTTTGAGGGCCGTTGAGCTTCAGTTCGCTCGAGTGGGAAAGCCCTGTTCCAGATACTCAAGGGCATCCAGACCAAGCTGACAGAGATCATCATCGCAGTCTCGATCGAACCAGAACGTCATGGTCGAACGAACAACACCCATGATCGCCCCAGCAAGCACCCGCGCCCAGAGATCGCTCTCTGGACTGTTTCCTGCCCGCGCTGAGAAGGCATCAGCAATTGCCTTTTGCCAGTGCTGATCAATTTCGCGTTCACGACTGATCAAAACAAGTGAAGAGTGAATCAGAGCTTGCTGACTGCGTAAACGCTCTTTGTTTTTGTTGTACTCAACAGCAAAGAAGCGGGTTGCCAGTCGCAAACTGTCAAAGGGGTTCTCTACATTCTGATTCGCCTCGAGAAAGGCAACAAACACGGCGAGGCGCTCTTCTCTATTGGGAAAGACCAGCGACTCCTTGTCGCGGAAGTAGCGAAAGAAGGTTCGCTTACTGATCAGGGCTTCACTACAGATCTGTTCGAGGGTGGTCGCATCAAAACCATTTTCATGAAAAAGCCGGTGCGCAATCTCGAGCACATTGGCTCGCGCAGCAGCTTTTTTACGCTCTCGGAGGCCCGGCTGACTCGGTTGCTGTGACATCGACATAGCGGAATTCAGACACCCAATCTCATACATTGTTCGCTATACGCTGGCCCTTCACGAAGAGAAGGAGTATACCAGCGCGACTTTATGCCACCAGGTGGCACTTGCTACTTAGTGGCTACGACAAAAACGCGAGGACTGCAAGCGATGTCTTCTCTACTCACCTCTCACGGGTGCTGGCAAAGCGCGAACATGAGCCCGGCTTTCGGCCAGGGCGAGATTGCTCACGTGACAGAGCGCGTGCGCGAGGCGGCCTTTCTGGTTCAGGATCCAGCTACGGCTGCCCTGGGAGTAGCCCTGGGCGGAGAGACTGTCTCAAGAGACCAGACAAACGGGCTCCCGAACTGGCCTCTCCTGGCTGTTTTGCCTCCGCTGTATCCCGAGTGGCTCGGCGATCGAAGCTTCAATGAGTTGCACGGTGTGCGCTTTCCCTATGTCTCTGGTGCTATGGCCAACGGCATCGCGACGACCGACATTGTCATCGCCATGGCACGAGCGGGATTCCTTGGCTTCTTTGGGGCCGCAGGCCTCTCTTTGGGAAGAGTTGAGACTGCAGTGTCGTTGCTAAAAGCGGAACTCGGTGAAGATCTGTCTTGGGGATGCAACCTGATCCACTCGCCCGCTGAGCCTGCCTTAGAAGAGGCCGTGGCAGATCTGTACATTCGCGAGGGCGTCAAGCGAGTCTCTGCAGCAGCCTACATGGCCCTAACCCCTGCCATCGTCCGCTTTGCACTCACCGGTGTTCGCCAGGACCAAAACGGAAAGATTCACCGCTCTCGATACGTTTTTGCAAAAATCTCAAGGCCAGAAGTCGCGCGCCGCTTTCTTGAACCTGCGCCCCGCGAGATCCTCGATGATCTGGTCGCACGCGGTCTACTCACCGCCGAAGAAGCGCGAATCGGCTCCCAGTTACCTGTCGCCGAAGATCTCATTGTTGAATCCGATTCTGGCGGGCACACAGATAACCGCACTCTAGGAACACTGTTCCCAAATATTCTCGCGCTGCGCGATGAAATCGCAGCGGAGCGCAGCTATCAGCGGCCAATTCGCTGCGGCGCAGCCGGAGGCATCGGCACTCCCACGGCCGTTGCAGCGGCCTTCTCTTTGGGCGCGGCCTTCGTGCTCACCGGCTCGGTGAATCAAGCCTGTTACGAATCAGGCTTGGACGAAGAGGGCCGGCGCATGCTGGCAGAGGCTGATATTGCCGACGTCATCATGGCGCCAGCGGCCGACATGTTCGAGATGGGTGTCGAGGTGCAGGTGCTACGCAGAGGTACCATGTTCGCCGTACGCGCACGAAAGCTCTACGAACTCTACCGAAGCTATCCTTCGCTCGAAGCTATCCCAGCCGAAGAGCGCGCTCGGGTAGAGAAGCAGATTCTACGAGCAAGCTTCGAGGATGCCTGGGCAAGCACACGAGAATTCTGGAGCGGTCGAGACCCCTCAGAGGTCCACCGCGCCGAATCGGACCCAAAGCATAAAATGGCGCTCGTCTTTCGCAGCTACCTTGGACTGAGCAGCCGCTGGGCCATCGCTGGCGATAGCGACCGACGCACCGACTACCAGATCTGGTGCGGCCCAGCCATGGGCGCCTTTAACCGCTGGACACGCGATAGCTTCCTCGCTGATCCGCAAGCCCGTAGCGTTGTCCAGGTAGCTCGCAACCTTATGGAAGGAGCGGCCGTAGTGACACGCAGCCAGCAGTTGCGTAGTTACGGCGTTCCTGTTCCTGCTGAAGCCTTTGATTACCGGCCGCGACCACTCACCTAATTTCTTTCTGAGTACTCCGTCTCCAACACCGATTGTCGAGTAACCATGACTGTTAAGACCCCCTCAAGCCGACCTGCCATCGCAGTTGTCGGAGTTTCTGCGCTCTTTCCTGGATCTCAAGATTCCCAGGGCTTTTGGAGCGACATCCTCGCAGGCAAAGACCTGATCTCCGATGTCCCCGAGACCCACTGGCTTCCTGAGGACTACTACGATGCTGATCCCAGCGCACCAGATAAGACCTACGCGCGTAGGGGTGGCTTTCTCTCGGACATCGACTTCGATGCCATGAGCTGGGGCGTGCCTCCATCCATCATTGAGGCCACAGACACGAGCCAGTTACTCGCCTTGATTGTCGCGGAGTCCGTTCTTCGAGACGCTGCTGGTAGCCAGTTCGAGACCATCGACCGATCCCGCATGTCCGTCATCTTGGGTGTGACATCCGCCCAGGAGCTGCTCGGCACCATGGTCTCTCGACTGCAACGACCCATCTGGCAAAAGTCCCTGCGTGAAGCTGGTATCGGTGAAGATCAGGTTCAAGAGATCTGCCAGCGAATCGCTGACCACTACGTACCTTGGCAGGAAAGCAGCTTTCCTGGGCTGCTCGGTAACGTGGTCGCGGGACGCATTGCCAATCGCCTTGATCTGGGCGGCACTAACTGCGTAACAGATGCGGCCTGCGCCTCGACCTTCTCTGCTCTCAGCATGGCGGTCCGAGAGCTCTACCTCGGTGACTCCGATCTAGTCATCACAGGCGGTGTCGATACCCTCAATGACATCTTCATGTTCATGTGCTTCAGCAAGACACCGGCCCTCAGTGCCAGCGGTGACTGCCGACCCTTCTCGGATCAAGCAGACGGCACCATGCTCGGGGAAGGTCTGGGCATGGTTGCCCTCAAACGTCTGGATGATGCCGAGCGGGATGGTGATCGTATCTACGCCGTACTCACTGGGGTCGGCTCAAGTTCAGATGGCCGCTCGAAGAGCGTCTACGCACCTGTACCAGAAGGTCAGGCTAAGGCTCTTCAGCGCGCCTACGACATCGCCGGCTATGGCCCAGAGACGGTCGAAATGGTGGAGGCTCATGGCACAGGCACAAAGGCCGGAGACGCTGCAGAGTTCGGAGGCCTTTCTATTGTCTTTGACCCCGCTCTGCGCGATCAAAAGCAGTGGTGCGCTCTGGGTTCAGTCAAATCACAGATCGGTCATACCAAAGCTGCAGCAGGCGCCGCTGGACTGTTCAAAGCAGTGATGGCTCTGCACCACAAGGTGCTACCGCCAACAATCAAGGTCGACAAGCCCAACCCCAGTATCGACCTTGAGAATTCTGCCTTCCATATCAACACTCAGGCGCGGCCCTGGATACGTCCCAGCGACCACCCGCGTAGAGCGAGCGTAAGTTCCTTTGGCTTTGGTGGCTCGAACTTCCACATCGCCCTGCAGGAATACGTCGGCGAAGGAAGTAAGGCGGCTCGGATGCGCTCTCTTCCCGTGGAGTTGATCACCCTGTCCGCAGCTGATGGAGGCGCCATCGCATCCTCAGCGCGAGCCCTCGCCGAGCGCGCAGGCAGTAAAGGAATGCTTCAGCGGATCTCCTGGGAGAGCGCCCAGAACTTTGATCCCACCGCGCACGCTCGACTCGCCGTACTCTCCTCATCGAGTCAGGATCTTAAAAAACAACTGCTAGCACTTGCTGACATCATTGAGGCCCAACCGAATAAGCCCTTTGACAGGCCTGATGGCTGCTCGTACGGACTCGGCCAACAACCAGGTGGTGTTGCGTTCATGTTCCCTGGTCAGGGTAGCCAGTACCTGAATATGGGTGGCGCCCTCGCTATGCACTTTGATGCTGCCCGCACAGCCTGGGATCGTGCCGCTGACGTGGACATGGATCCAACGCATCGACTCGACCAGGTCGTCTATCCCATATCCCGTTTCGATGACGACTCACGAGCTGAAGACTCCGATCTGCTTCGAGACACGCAGTGGGCACAACCGGCTATCGGTGCCACCAGCGTTGCCCTGCTCTCGCTCCTAGCTGACTTGAACATCAAGCCCCAAGCTGTCGCCGGACACAGCTTCGGTGAGGTCACCGCCCTGTATGCAGCCGGCGTCCTCAGCGAAGAGAATCTGCTTAAAGTCGCCCGTAAGCGGGGAGAGTTGATGGCCTCGGCCAGCAAGAAGCCAGGCGCCATGAGCGCTGTCTCTGCTTCCATCGAAGACGTTGAGGCGACTCTGTCCAGGCTGTCTCGCAATGACGTCGTGGTAGCTAATCACAACGCACCGAACCAGGTCGTTATCTCTGGCACCACACAAGGAGTCGAAGCGGTAGAAGCGGCCTTGGGCAAAGATGGCTTGCGAAGCAGCCGCCTGAAGGTCAGCACCGCCTTCCACTCACCCCTGGTCGCCGACAGCTCTGCGCCCTTTGCGGAATTTCTCGGCAAGGTGGACTTCTCAAAGGGAACACTTCCCTGCTGGTCGGGTGAGTCGGCTTCTCTCTACGAAGATGAGACTGCAGCCCGTCGACAGCGCCTCGCACAGCAAATCGCCCGTCCGGTTCGCTTCGTCGATCTTGTCTCAAACATGGCCGACAGCGGTATCAGCACCTTCATCGAGGTGGGACCTGGGGCCGTACTGACCGGTCTCGTTGGGAGCAGTCTCAAGGGACGCGACCATCGCGCTCTAGCCCTTGATCGTCGCGGACGCAGTGGAATCGAGTCCCTACTGCGAGGCCTCGCACAGCTCATTGCAAGCGGTGTCCCCATGAACCTCATGGCCCTCTGGAAGGGCTACGCCGAACCCGTCGATGTGGCGGCCCGTAAGAAGCCAAAGCTCGCCGTACCCATCTCGGGGTCGAACCACGGCAAGGTGTACCCGCCAAAGGGGGGTGCTGCAGCCGTGCCTGGACCAAACCCCAATACATCACGTGCCACAACACCGGCAGTCGTTGAAGCAAGCTCCCCGCCCAAAGCAAAGGTGATCGAGCCTGCTGTAACGAACCCTTCCCATGCGCCAAAAGCGCAGGCCTCGGCCCCTGCACAGAGGCCGTCTATGGAGAGCACCATGGCCCAAAACACGACACCCACACAGCTTCCCCAGGGCTGGTTACAGGCATGGCAAGAGGCCCAACGCCAGAACGCCGCTGCCCACACTGCCTTCCAAGCTGCCATGGCAGAAGGGCACGGTGCCTACCTGCGCTCGATGGAGACCGCCATCTCTGCGCTGGCAGGACTCTCTGGTCTACCTAACGCACAGACTCAGCAACTGCTGGCACCACAACAGACCGCCCCCGTTGCTGCTGTAGTTGCCGCTCCTGTTGCTGCTGTAGTTGCCGCTCCTGTTGCTGCTGTAGTTGCCGCTCCTGTTGCTGCTGTGGTTGCCGCTCCTGTTGCTGCTGTAGTTGCCGCTCCCGTGGCCGCGTCCGCACCAGCGGTCGACTTGCACGCCCTCATGCTCGAAGTCGTCGCCGACAAGACCGGCTACCCAGCCGAGATGCTCGAGGTGACCATGGATCTCGAAGGAGATCTGGGAATCGACTCCATCAAACGCGTCGAGATCCTCG
>Ga0163179_10003142_pt1 | contig 11304 bp, 8 predicted proteins | sample AtlANTMetagenome_FD_109643 | JGI IMG/M metagenome (GOLD analysis project Ga0163179, IMG submission 109643) | Marine eukaryotic phytoplankton communities from the Atlantic Ocean - Atlantic ANT 2 Metagenome | ecosystem: Environmental > Aquatic > Marine > Oceanic | place: North Atlantic Ocean... | reverse complement strand
TTAACAAATCCAGGATGAGTTGATTTAATATGATTAAAAGCTTCTTCTAATGTTTTATAATTTGAGTTACATTTTATAAATCCACATTCAACACTCATTTATATTATAAACCGAAAATATTTGATGATTTTTTTTTACGTGTTTTTTTCTTTTTCATCTTTTTCTTTTTCTTATTTTTTATCTTCTTCTTCTTCTTTTTAGTTTTAGTTTTACTTTTAGTTTTACTTTTAGTTTTACTTTTAGTTTTGAATTTTTTTTGATTTTCTTCGTGTGGAATATATCTTAAAAAATACCAATCCCAATCTTTAGAACCACGTTTATTTTTTAACTCTTTATATTTTTTTGATTTTTCAGATCTAATATCTTCTTTTGTTTCTTGGTTTCCATAACAATTAATACTAAATCTTTTTAATAAACCTTTCTGTTCTAATCTATTTTTTTCTTGAACTCTAAATAAAAATTCACTCATACAAATAATTCTGTCAGTATTATAATATTTTCTACCACCAAATAAAAAAGCTAGATAGAAACTTAACATAGTATCTAGTGTAGCTATTTTTATTTTATAATTATCCATATCTATAATATTATAACTATGACAAGCTAAAGGTTTATATATAAATGCTATTGATTCCGGTCCGACTTTTACTTCATAATGTTCAGCAATAATTTCACCAATACCATCGTGTTTTATTATTTTTATTTGTTTGATACCTATTTGCAATAATTGTTCTTTCAATATTCTGGCAGTAGAATCTGGAGATTCTGATAAAACATCGAAATCTGGAATTTTTGGTATTGATTTCTTTTTTAAACTGTTCATATTTTTTAAATACAATCTATTAGCGAAAGCACCAAAAAAAACGCACCCTTGGTTAATTAATGATTTTTTAGCTGTAATAAAAATTCTATCTTCAATTTTATTTAAAAATATATCATCTTCAAATCTTTCAGAATTTCCACCTTTTAAAATGGTTTTTTTAATACCATATTGAAATAATCGTTGGATTTGATCATAATCACAGTTTTTTCCTCTTAATGGATAATGTTTATTAAATAATGATAACCTTTTCAAAACCTTTTCCCATCGACTAACATCACCAGCAGGGCGAGATAATTCTAAATACATAGACATTCTGAGATAATTAATAGCACAATAATAAATACCATCGACTGCTTTAGAATCTTTCATAATTCTTTTATATAGATTATTAGGTAAGTAAGTAATATCAGCAACAGGTATATAATTAACAAAAACTTTAAACGTTCCAGCATGCATACCCGATTTTGCTTCAATTTCAGTATAACCGTGGCTATAATATATGTCAGCTAGTTCTTTGGAATCTTTTAAGGGTTCCGGTGAATAAAAATCATAATCTGGCAATTCAATTTCTTTATTATAAAATTGATCATTTATTGGTAAAAGATTATTTATAGCAGTTCCTCCATAACAAATACGTTTTTTATCTCTTAAAAAATTTTCAACAATATCAATAATTTTTTTAATTTCGGGCGAATTCATTGTTTTTTTCCCTTGTTTTGAAGTTATATTATCAACAGCATTACGTAATATTGTTAATTCCTTTTCTTCAAATGTCATTTTATTTTGTTTCATATATATATTAAATATATATAAAATTAATAGGTATATGTTTTACCTGTTACAGGATCAACACGTGCTTGTTTTTTATTAAGACCTTCTATGTCTTCATTTCTTTTATTTGGTAATTTAGCAAACATTCTTACCTTTCTTAAAGGTTTGGGTTTTAAAACAATACTTGTTCCTTTTTCTCTGAAATATTTCATATGTTCTTTTAATCGGTCATCATAATGAGAATAATTCATTAATATTATTTGACATCCATATTTCCTATGAACATTAGATTTAGAATTTGATATTGGCATAGTATCATCTGGTTTAGTTAATGCCAATGTATTTTTATTTTCTTTTATTAATTGTAACATATCAGCATTTCGTATATCTTTTTCAGTGAATATTCTAAGATTTCCTGGTGTAGCTTCTAAATTTACTAATTCCCAAAATCCATTGTTATTTTTATAGTTACCACAATAATCCTCAACCATTATTATTACTTTACCTTTGAAATCTTTTAATGGTTTATTATGTAAAAATTGGTCAGGTCGTTTTAATAATTTACCTCCTTTCCCATATTTTGGTCCTAATAATTTACCTCTAAAAGCATTAGTAATATTTTTTTCTAAAATACCAAATACATCTGCATTTTTTGTTCTAATTCTTAAATTTATAAATATAGGATCATTTTGAGTTGGAGAATTATTAAATCCATATGAATTTATACAATTAAAAACTTCAGGAATACTCACATAATCGTATGAACCTTTTGTTGTTGTTATTGTATTTTGACATTTTATTTTTGAATTAATTATTGGGTTATTTCCAACAGCAACACAAGGAACACCATTCGGTAACATATATATTTCAAAATCAACTGCTCTAATCCCTCTTTTTAATATAATTTTTAAAGGTTCTAAAGATACCCAATCGTCTTGTAATTGACCAGCAGAACAACTATTATAACTACCAGCGATATAAAAATCAACTAATGGATATTCATTCATTTCAGTTGTATTAAAAGCATGTTGTATTTGAATAGCTTCGTTTTTTAAGTTATTCTCCATTTTATTACTATTTTGTGTAGATTGTTCTAGTCGTTTTGTTATAGCAAATGAAACAATCCATATAGCTGCTACATCTAATATAATCCATACTACACCTGATACAATAGCAAGAACCAGATTTGGTTTATTTTTTAAATTTGACATTGATACTTTTGGCAAATTTTTCATATATAATATAAAAATATAAATAATTAAAAATAAATAATATAATATTAATTTAATAATGACTGGTGGATTAATGAATTTAACTGCTCAAGGAAATGAAAATATAATTTTAAACGGAAATCCAAAAAAAACTTTTTTTAAAGCAACATATAATAAATTTACAAATTTTGGATTACAAAGATTTCGCATTGATTTTGAAGGTAATAGAGTTTTAAATTTTACTACCCCAACTGTATTAGATTTTAAAATACCTAGATATGCCGAATTATTACACGATACATATGTTTGTGTTACAATGCCTGATATATATAGTCCTTTAGTTTATGATGGCACTGCTGAAATTGGTAGAAATTTAGTTCCATATGAATTTAGATGGGTTGAAGATTTGGGATGTAATATGATTAGAGAGGTTGAAATATATAGTGGTGGTGTTACTTTAGCTAAGTATCCAGGTGAATATATTTCTTGTTTAAAAGAAAGAGATTTAACAAAAGCAAAAAAAGAACTTTTTAATAAAATGACTGGAAATACTGTTGAAATGAATGACCCTGGTAATGCTAATGGTAATATAAATGTTTATCCTAACTCCATGTATATTGATGAAAGTGGTGTCGAACCTTCAATTAGAAGTAGAAAACTTTATATTCCTATCGAGGCCTTTTTTTGTCAAAATAGTAAATTATCACTACCTCTTGTTGCTTTACAATATTCTGAAATATCTATTAGAATTACATTCAGACCTACCTTTGAATTATACACTATTAACAATATTAATGATATACAAAACGATACATGTATAAGTTATAGAATACAGCCCAATCCAAATGAAATTAATAATCAATTATGGAGATTTTTACAACCTCCCTCAGATGTAGCCGCTTCTCACGAATTTTATAATACTAATAGAAATGATTGGAATAGCGATGTTCATCTAATTTCTACATATGTATTTTTAGATCAAGATGAAAGAAGATTATTTGCTCAAGAATCACATAATATGCTCATTAAACAAGTTCATTGTTTTGATTTTCTAGGTCATTCTGGAACAAAATTATTATCTCTTGAGAGTCGAGATTTGGTTTCTAGTATGATGTTTAGATTTAGAAGAAGCGATGCTAAATTTAGAAACGAATGGTCAAATTATACTAATTGGGCTTATAATAATGTAATACCTCAACAAATAAATGACGAATTACCTTTATTACAAGGTAATGAAATCCCAAATCCAAATAACTTTCATATTACTGGTTCAATAGGAACATATGCTCATAATCAAAAATTAATTTTACAAGATTTTGCTATAGTTATGGGCGGTGTATATAGAGAAAATTCTATGGACCAAGGTATATATAATTATATTGAAAAATATGTTAGAACAGTTGGTAATGCAAAAGACGGATTATATTGTTATAATTATTGTTTAAACAGTGAAAAAAAACATATTCAACCTTCTGGAGCCATGAATGTTAATAAATTTGGCAGTATTGATTTAGAATTTAATACTGTTGAACCACCTATTAATCCCGAAGGTGCGATTGTTGATTTTATTTGCGATGCCAGTTCTAATCCAATTGGATTTAGAAAAAATACAGCAAGTTTAAATCAATATACATATGACCTAAGAGTATTTGAAGAAAGATACAATGTCATTATTATAAAATCAGGTAGAATAGGATTAATGATGGCTCGATAAATTTAATATAATATTTAGTCTAACTATATATTATATATATATGTCATCATTAGTAGTAGATAAAGCAACTAAAACAAAACGTGATGCTAAATATGGTTCTCAAGCAGGTCCATTAAACCAAAGAAAAGGGGACGAATCAATAACTGATTATACATCCATTTCTGATAGGAAATATTTGGCTTTAGACCCAAAATCTGGAACAAAATTAAACGAAGGTAATTTAAAATTGTTACGATTAGCAGCTGATAAACATAAATTACATTATATTACCGAAGGAGGATGGCATAAATCAAAAGAGTATCCTGTCAAATGGATTAATGCTATTGAAGATATATTTGAAACAGAAGTAATAAAAAATAACGGCAAACCATATAAATTTACAGCAGCAACTAGTATTTTAATTCCAAGTCATGTTCGATGGATATACGAAAATCCACCACCAAATCAAGGAAAATCAATGTCATTTACTCCTCTAAGAATGATAAAAATTAAAAGAGCTCCTAATCAACCACCACTTAAAACAATGACGGAAGGTAAAAAGAAAAAAGCCGAAGCTATTGCTAAAAAAGAATCAGATGCTAAAAAACCACCAGCGCCTTATAATAAAGAACAAAGAAAAGCCGCGGTAAAAAGATTTCTTGAAAAAAGAAAAAGAAGATTTGCAAAATATGGAACAATTGGAACTGGTTTAAAAACCTTATCGATTTCAACACCAAAAAATGAAACGGTTACACCAAAAGTGCATACACCACCAGCGCAAGCATTTCTAGAACAGCAAAAACGGAAAGAAAAATTAGAACAAGACCGGATAGACGATCGAAATACTTCTTGGAATTATCAAAATAGAGTAATACAAGAAAAATTCAAAAAAAAATTTAAGGATATACAAGCAATAAAAAAGGAATGTAGTAAAGATTCTATATTTAAACATATACATAAAATAAGTAATATAATAGATCAACATATTCATCATACTAATATTGAATTGGATAAATCATATACTTATAAACAATCTAATTTTAGTGGTCAATGGAATGAAAGAGGAATATCTTCTTATAAAACGGTTATTGATAAAGATGGTAATAAAAAAAGAGCAAAATCAACACCCGAAGATATATCTAGACAAAAAGAACAAATTAATACTATTAAAAAAAAATTAGGAGATTTAGAAAAGATAAAAAATAGACTTGGTGTATTAAGAGATGAAGTTAGACTAAAATTTAAAAGTAAAAGAATAGATATTCAAAAAGAAACGAAATATCCTTCAAATTTGAAAAAAAATTATAAAGATGTAGGAATAGATTATCTTTTAAAACCTTCCGATATACAACCGGATTTAATATATGATGAAGATGACACACAACAATATTCAGCTATTATGCAAGATATATTTCAAGCTATAGTAAAACCATCTAGAATAAATGATATAGAAGTAGATAAAGATTATTTTGAAGGTGGATTAGAAGAAGTTTTTGGTTTTGAACTTGATAGACTTGATGGTATAGACGCTCCTTATGGATTTGAAGAGTCTGAGAAAGAAACGGTTGAAAAACTAGCAAATTCCAGAGGATTGATTAAATTAAGAAAAGACAAAATGGCATTAAAAACTTTATTTGATAAATCACCAGAAATGATTAATAATTATGTAGCAAATGTTATAGCACATGAAATGAAAAATCAAGGAAGATTAATAGGTATGCAAAATAAAGCACCCCAACTACCAAAACCATGGAGTATACATACATCAAAAAGTCAAGGAAAACAATATTTATGGAACAAGGTGACAAATGAAAGATTATGGGTTGTTGATCCAAGAAATCCTTGCGTTGGATTTAAATGGGGAGGACAAGGAGGAAAAGAAAAAATAATGGTTAATATTTGTCAAGGTTCTAGTAGTGGTGGAAGAATAATTGCTATAAAAGGAATTAATAATGATAAGCCATTTGAAATGAGTTACCAAAAAAATCCAAATATATGGATTGATTTAATAGCAGAAGGTTATGGTATTGATCCAGCATGTCCTTGGCTTGATGTTTTTTATGTTGATACTGAAAAAAAAGGTAATAATAATAAAGCTTCATTATATATACATAAACCTTGGCTTCATTGGATTACATATCATGTATACTATAATAGGGATCAGCGCAAGCATTTATCAGTATTAAAAGCTAATAAATTTAAACAAATAATTACATTTGAAATAGGAAATATTTATATATTTGATGAATATGCACAACCAGCTAATATGATAAATCATATTCAATCTGGATTATTACTGGACGAAACGACATCTTATTTGATGAGAGATAAAAATGGAGGAGTTCAAGATACAAAGCAATATATATCAGAACCTGGACCATTATATTATCATTTGAAATATACAAAAGAGGAAGGTGCCTCTTCTTCTATACCCGCGATCTTTCAAAAACAAATGAATTTAATAGATAATATGTCATCACTTACCGATAGTAGTAAATATTCAAATAGTGATGATTATATGTTTCAAAATTTTCACGTAGTAAAAACACATCCGCAACAATGGGATATTATTGAAACAAAATATAAACAAGCAGGTGTAAATTATTTAAAGAAAGATATAAAAAAATTAAAAAATCAAATAAATACTGGAGTATATGGTAGGCCAAAAATTATTCAAAAAAGAATGTATCAAGGTAAAGAAATAACAGAATATCCATCGTATAATTATGACTCTAGAGAAACGGACCATTATGAAACAATAATCGAATTATTAAAAAAAATGGAAGAATTATATTCTACAATGGGTTCAGGTTCAGATGATTCAATAGAGAATTTGAACTTTGATGGAGGAAGGAAAAAACACAAGACACGTAGGAGAAGAAAAAGGAAAAAAAAGACAAAAAGAAAAAGAGGAGGAAAAAGAAATACCAAGAAAAAAAAGAGGAAAAGAAAAACTAGGAAAAAATAATTAAAGAAAAGGCGTAGAAGAAAACGTTAATTATTTATTCATTTTTATAAGGGAATATTGTAAAGGAAATCTACACATAGGACAATTTGTTTTATTATCAATCCAGTTTAATATACAATCGGCGTGAAAAGCGTGCCCACAAGGTAAAAAAACTTTACATTTTTCGAATTCTTTTAAACATATTGGGCATTCTTTTTCCTCTATTACTTTTTTTGGTTGTGGAAATACTATAGGTATTATTTTAGAACTTTTTCTCCAAAAAAACATTTTATATAATTAATATATTTATTATTAAATCTATTAATTTAAGCTTTAAAATTCCATACTGAATCATAATTAACAGGACCTATTCGTGGATTAGGATTTAATGGTTTATAATCTGTTTTATATGCTGTTCTTGAACCTCCTAATCTATTTTCTTTAACATTAAATAGTCCTGTTGTTTGTTTTTTAACAAACATTTTTGATGATTGTTCATTTACATTGGTATAATTATATTGAGACTCATTTAAATCTCTTCCTTCCTTATCAACTTCAACTAAAGTTTTACTACAATTAGCGGAACATTGAGCTTGGCTATATCTACATCCATCTCTTTTTACATTATATGGATTTCCGGGACCACTTCTATCATAATTTACATAATGTTTTTCAAATCGATTTTTACATCTATGTGGGCATTTTCTATAAAATTTATCTGCTCCATCAACAACCATTCTGATTATATCTTTCTCACAATTGCCGTCAATTCTATTTGATTTTACACAATTTTTTGGACAATAACCAAGATTATTTTGTTTTGAATTACCTGCCATAATTAAATTACCTGCTTGTATTTCTGATGCATCTAATTTTTGTCTCATTTTTTTATCCTTATCAGTAATTTTTTTCCATAGAGGTTCTTCAAACACTTCATTTTTATTCATGTCTTCAAAATTATAAGTAGGGTTATTTGGATTAACTTCATTAAAATATGATTCTTTTTCAGTAAATGTAATACTTTTGATTCTTCCGATTGATTTTTCCATCATACTTGGTAATTTCTCTTTATCAGCAGGTATATTATGTTCACCTAAATCGCGAAGAATTTGTTCAACTGTATTGTCATTTATTTTTTTATTAAAATAATTATTTCCTTTTTTATTATTCAATAATTTTTGTTTATCGTGTATAATATGTTTATACCTTAATATTATTACATCATATGAAATACCATTAGCAATATCATTATGCATTGAATAATAAGCAGGAGATACAGCGTATTCATATCCCCTCCATCTATTATCCATTAATCGTTTAATATTTTCTTCATATTCTTCTCTTAATTGACTGTTTTCAGTATAATCTCTAGGAGTTATATCTTTAATTTCATTTAAATAATTTCTAATTTTTTCAGCATTTTTATCTTGCATTTGTTTTGATATTGCGGTTTGAAAACCTTCTTTTACTATAAAATCTTCAATATTAAAAATATTTATATTACTAAATGATTCTTTCCCTAGATTAACCATTGGTATAAATTTAATATAATCTATTGGTCTTCTTCCTCTATCTTGTGATTCTGTTTTTTTATTAAAACTAAACTCATTTGTTCCAACTACTTTAAATTTATCTGATGTTACACCTTCATTTTTTAAATCATGAATTAGATTATCATTTACAAATATTTTTACATCTTGTCCTTGTTGACCTTTTCTAAAAGAATATTTAAGAGTATATGGTCCTTGTTCTAACATTCTTTTATATTTTTTACCCGATTTCCCTTTATAAATAGCACCATCGGCAGAAAATCCGTCTCTATATATACCTAATGTTGCTCCTTTATTAAAAGAATCAGTAGATAATCCCCAATTACCTTGGACAGTATTATGTAATATTTGCCCCGATGGTATAGCCATTTCAATATCATAATCATTGTATTTTGGTAAAGTGATTTGTTTAAATGAATTATCGTTTATTAATTTTTCTTTATTACTTACGAAATTTTCAGGCCATTTTCTTGTGTTTTGGTAAACTTTTAATGCATTTATAAAATGATATCCTACCCAACAAAAAACTACTAAAAATATCGATAATTCAAGTTGTTTATATATTGATAAAATTTGATCACCCATAATTTTTAAGATATTCAGCATCTCTTTTATATATATATTAATTAATAAAAATATATATATTAATATTTTTATTAATCTTCATCAGAATGCCAGAAATTCTATTTAATTTGTATTCCTTTTGAATTATTAATTTCCTTTATTTCATGTGGCATTCTACCATCACATTTTAAACCTTCTCTAGTGAAAAAATTACCCTGTATATCTATAATAAAATTAATAAAAACCCATAAAAAAGCAGTAAAACAAATGACACCAAAAATAGTTTTTTTATATTTTACAATGCCATCCTTCAAATCATTGATAAACTCTATCATATATAATATATTTTTATATTATTATTTAGCTCCTAAAATACATTTATTTTTAAATAAATAATATATACTTTAATTATATAAGTTATGTCGAAATCTAATGATACGGAAGAGGAACGGAAAAAATTTATTTTAAAAAACGAAAAAATGATACGTGATGACATAGACCCAATTGCAAAAGAAAGAAGTAAAGGAGGAAAACCAAAAAAAAAATATGGACTTGGTGGCGGTGGTATTATTCAAAAAGTTAAAGATAAATGGTTTTCAATGAAAGAAAAATTTTCATCATTTAAACGTGAAGGCTTTACACCGGGTGACGCTGAAAAAAGGATGAAACAAGGACCAAGTGAAAAAGACAAAGAAAAAGGAACTTTGGGTGCTAAATTTACAAGGGTTGGTTTAGATATTTTAATTACACTCGTAACAATTGCTATTGCTATATATGTATCTTCTTCTTGGCTTCAATTAACGCGTGCTTTTAAAGACCATAGAATGTTTTCTGCCATGGACCCAAATAAAACACCTTACACAGCTGTTGGGTCAGCACAAGGCGAGGACAAATATAATTATTCTATTTTATCATCAAAAAGATTTGAATTTCCTTATAATCTTAGAGATAGAATAAATGAAGATACTTGGATGAATACTCTTTTAGATCATTTTAGAGATACTTGGATATATGCTAAGCAGAATGGTGATTGGTGGATTGGTATGTTAGCACCTTTCTCACTTTTGGCAGATACAAGAAATTATAAAGAAAAAGAAAGTGGATTACATTCGATATTTGAATTTATAGTAATAATGTTTTGGATACCTATATTAGTACCATTAATCTTTATATTTGGTGCTACATTAATTCCAATATATTCAAGTATAAAATCATTTTTTCAACAAATAAAATCTGATGATTTTCCATGGTTCACAACTAAAATAATACCATTATGGTTATTTAGTTGGATTGGAACATCATTGAATATTTTGATTATGCCAATATATTTGTTATATTTCATCTTAATTCGTCCTTATAATTTTATGACTAAAGGAGGTATTAAAGATTGGGCTCAATATTTGATAGGTAAATATTATATATGGATTTTTGTGTATGCTATGTTTATTACTTTTATGAGTATAATAAATCATTTTAAGGATGAAAAAATTCAACCAATGTTATTGTCAATAACTGGTGTATTGACTATTTTTATGCTTCTATTAGTTTGGTTTGAAAAAATACCATCTAAATTAGGAAGAGTTGATTCAAAGGGAAATCCAGTTGCTTTTAGAATCCCAGGGGAAGAAAAATTAAATACTTTCCGTTATCCTAAACCAGCAACTATGGTAGTAAAAAAAGCTAAATCTGCCGCATCAGAAGGACACGTTAATACGAATGCTCCAGTAGCAGCATGAAAAAGCGTC
>Ga0163179_10003140_pt1 | contig 11308 bp, 4 predicted proteins | sample AtlANTMetagenome_FD_109643 | JGI IMG/M metagenome (GOLD analysis project Ga0163179, IMG submission 109643) | Marine eukaryotic phytoplankton communities from the Atlantic Ocean - Atlantic ANT 2 Metagenome | ecosystem: Environmental > Aquatic > Marine > Oceanic | place: North Atlantic Ocean... | reverse complement strand
ATTCTACTTCGACTCCTCCGTCATTCCTCTTCGAGATGCCGCACAACTCGTGCAAAGCGATGGCCATGACACGATGCCCGTCGACGCTGACTTGATTGACTACCTGCCTCCCGCAGGAAAGCACGGCCAAGTCGCGAAACAACTGCACGATCAACTGGATCAGGTCGACACTTCCTCCATCCAGATTCCGATCGAAGATATCCAATTACTCGTTCCTATCCCGGAACCGAAAAAGCTTTTTTTGCTGGCCGGTAATTACGCCAAACATATCGAAGAGGGAGGTGACATCGCTGCGGAACGTCGCGACACCTTTCCTTATGTTTTCATGAAACCGCCCACGACCACGTTAACGAACCCAGGTCAAGCGATTCCCATTCCCGACGTATCCCCCAACAGCATCGACTGGGAACTGGAATTGGCGGTCGTGATCGGTCGAGAGACGAAGGGCGTGTCCGAGCAAGAGGCATTAGGTTCGGTCGCAGGCTACACGATCGTCAATGACATTTCGAATCGCCGTTTCCGCCCGAATCCGGACCGCAATGAGAGGCCTCGTGACAAGTTTTTTGATTGGCTTCACGGCAAATGGTTTGACAGTTTTTGTCCTTGCGGCCCCTGCATTACCACGGCCGATGTGGTCCCGGATCCGCAGACCCTCGACATGAAACTGAGTGTGAACGGGGAAATCCGCCAACAGTCCTCAACGTCGCAGCAAATCTTCCCCGTGGCGGCCGTGATCGAATTCATCTCGAGCTTTGTCACGCTCGAACCTGGCGATATCATTTCAACCGGCACACCGGCTGGCGTGGGAAACACGACCGGCACTTACCTGAAACCAGGGGACGAGATGATTGCGGCAATCGGTTCGATCGGAGAACTTCATTCCCCCGTGCTCTCCGAAAAGTAGGTTTTGAAGATGCGAGATATACGCGTAGCCACCGCTCAATTCGAGCATCACGACGGCGACAAGGCCTATAACCTGCAACGCATTCGCGACTTGACTGCTCGAGCTGTCGAGCAGAAGGCAGAAATTGTCAGCTTCCATGAATGCTGCATCCCCGGGTATTCTTGGCTCCAGCCACTCGACAAACATCAATTGCTTGATGTCGCGGAACCTGTTCCCACGGGAGATTCAGTTGCTGAGCTGATCGATATCGCTCGTTCTCACAAGACCGTCGTCATGGCGGGCCTGCTTGAGCGTGACGACCAGGACAACGTTTTCAATTCGTATGTGACCGTCAATTCGGATGGCTACGTAACTCGTTTCCACAAGCTACATGCTTTTGTCAATCCTCATCTATCTCCCGGTGCTGGCTACAACGTGATCGAGATCGCCGGTTGTAAGATTGGCTTTCTGATCTGTTACGACAACAATCTGCCGGAGAATGTCCGCATCACGACGATGCTTGGCGCCGAAATCATCTTCATGCCACACGTTACCGGATGCTTACCGTCGATCATGCCTGGTCGCGGCACCGTTGACCGGGATCTGTGGGAAAATCGCGATCAGGATCCAGTCCGCCTTCGACAAGAATTTCGTGGGCCAAAGGGGCGAGAGTGGTTGATGCGATGGCTTCCAACGCGTGCCTTTGAAAATGGGGTTTATGCGGTCTTCTCCAATCCAATCGGATGGGACTACGACACCGTTAAACCTGGCCTGGCGATGATCCTCGATCCCTATGGCGAAGTGATCGTGGAATCCAACTCACTTGATGACGACGTCGTGGTGGGCCACCTGACAGCCGAAAAAATCACAACTTCTAGCGGCCAACGGTACCTCAAAGCGCGCCGCCCAGAACTCTACGATAAACTCGTCGAGCCCCAAGATTCAGTCACGTTACCTGGCTGGACCATGGAGCATCAAAAGAAATCGTCGAGTTCCTAGTCGCCAAGGCCAGAGTCGCCGAAGTCATCATCTAGCGCAAGTACGGCGGCGGCCGCGCTATCATAGTTGCCATACTTGAAGGCGTGCACGAGATCCGATGAGTCAAAGCGACCATCAAGATTCGAATCACCTTTCAAGGAGCATTGTAGTTTTCCGCGAAGGAATCATTAGCCAGCAGATCGAGGGACAATACACGCCCCCAACGAAATGAAACCTGAGTGATTTTCGCCAGCAGAGGCCGCCGGAAGAACTGCCCAAAACCGAAATAAAAGGTTATATTTCGGAGAAATCATTTTCATTTTGGAATTGAGCCTCGTCACAGTTTATTTTCTGCTCACGACTTTCCCAGACTCGTATCCAGTGACGCACTGGGCTTTCCATCTTTACTCAACCAGTCCAAGTGAATCTATCGATGCCCCGAATCGCTCTGATTGCCGCGTTCACGATTTTTACAAGCACACTTTTCACTTCCGCGAAATCCTCAGCTACCGAATACGATGTGGTGGTTTACGGTGGTACGTCTGCTGGGATCACTGCCGCCATTCAAGCCTCTCGACTCGGGAAGAGTGTGATCTTACTCGAACCTTCTAAATACCTGGGCGGATTAAGCACCTCAGGTTTGGGTTACACCGACACCGGAAACAAACAAGCGATTGGCGGCTTATCGAGAGAGTTTTACCAACGCATCAAAAAGAGCTACGACAATCCAGAATTATGGAAATACGAGAAGTCGGACGAATACGGTCGCTATGATGCCAAGCTTGATGCGATGTGGACGTTCGAACCGCATATCGCAATGAGGGTCTTCCAGGAAATGCTGGACGAATCTTCGGTCGAGGTGCGTCTGCAACAGCCGCTTGACCGATCGTCCGATATCACCCTTTCCGAAAACCGCATCAAGTCGATTCGTACGCTGCCAGGACTAACCGTCCAGGGCAAGATGTTTATCGACACCACTTATGAAGGCGATCTGATGGCCGCCGCTGGCGTGAGCTACACCGTGGGCCGTGAGAGCAACGAGCAATACGGCGAAATACTGAACGGCGTGCAAACGGCGCGGAACATCCACAATCATCGCTTCCCCAAACCGGTGGACCCCTACCGCACTCCCGGGGACCCAAGCAGCGGTTTACTGCCCGGAATCCATCCTGGGCCACCAGGCGAAGAGGGACAAGCTGACCATCGAGTGCAGGCCTACTGTTTTCGGATGTGCATGACGAATGTCGACGAAAATCGAGTCCCGTTCGAAAAGCCAGCCAATTATGATCCACTGCGATATGAATTATTGCTCCGCAACTTCGAAGCTGGCGATTTACGGGTACCGTACCATTCCCTGATGATGCCAAACGGCAAGACCGACACGAATAATAACGGCGCTTTCTCCACCGATAACATCGGTATGAATTACGACTACCCCGAGGCGAGTTACGAACGGCGTGCGGAAATTGTGGCCGAGCACCTCGATTACCAGAAAGGCTTAATGTGGACGTTGGCTAACCATCCACGAGTCCCCAAAGCGGTGCGTGATGAAGTTTCCAAATGGGGGCTATCTCGAGATGAATTCACGGACACGGACCACTGGCCACACACGCTTTATATCCGAGAAGCCCGACGCATGATTGGCGAGCATGTCACCACGGAAGCGGATTGTTTTCGACGTCGTGTTGTCCCAGATTCGGTCGGCATGGGCTCCTACAATATGGATTCCCACAACACACAGCGTTACGTTTCATCCGATGGTTTGGCGAAGAATGAGGGCGACGTTCAAGTTTCGCCGGGTGGAACCTATCTGATCAGTTATCGATCAATTGTGCCCAAACGCGATGAGGTCGAAAATCTGCTCGTTCCCGTCTGCCTCTCATCATCGCACATTGCGTATGGCTCCATCCGCATGGAACCGGTATTTATGATCCTGGGACAATCGGCAGCGTCAGCGGCTTCTTTGAGCTTGGACAACGACGTTGCCGTTCAAGATCTGCCCTACGCCACGCTACGCAAGCAACTTGATAAAGATGGACAGGCGTTGGACCTGATCAAGTCAGACTGAATTCACCTGCCCATGCAGGCGGCGAGGCCTCAAGGGTCATCGTCTCGTCACTGTTGGGATGCCGAAAGGTAATCTTCCAAGCGTGCAAGCAGAGCGGTGGATCATCCACACTGTGGGTCAATGTTGCTGCTGGATTCTCACGATAAATCTGATCGCCGACAATAGGATAGCCAGCATGCAAGAGATGCAAACGAATCTGGTTGGTACGTCCGGTAATCGGTTGGGCCTCGACTAGCGTCGTGCCATCCTCATCGCGTCGCAAGACTCGAAAGATCGTCTTCGCCGGGAGTCCATCGCTTTCGACTGCCCTGGCTCCCGCATGAATTGCGTTTTTCCCAATGGGAGCATCCACTTCAAAACAATCGTCTTGAGGGGTTCCATTGATTTTGACCAGATAACATTTTTCGACCTCATTTCGTTCAAATTGCGGCTGCAGCAGCGCTGCGACCGGTCGAGTTCTTGCCAATAGCACAACCCCCGTCGTATTCGCATCCAAACGATGTGCCACTCGTAACTTTTGAGGCCGATAAATAGGTTCTACAAACGACAATAGTGTGTTGCGATTGAATCGCCCGCAGGGATGCATCGGCAATGGAGCCGGTTTATTCAGGACGACTAAAGATTCATCTTCATAAATCCAATGCAGGTCGCAACTCACATCAGGCTCGACCGTATTTGGAATCACATGCTCGATCCGATCCCCGGCTCTTAATCGGTCATCCGCGGCAAGCACTTTCCGGGACCTTTGCAGGAGACCTTTTTCAATGGCAACTGACCAATCGTTGATGTGAGGGTGTATTTCCTCGAGAAATCCGATCAGAGTGCGGCCATCAAAACGTCCTGGCACGTGCATCGGCCTGCGATTCTCATAAGGTGTACTTCCCGGTAAGGGCTCGACGCATTGAGCAAGCTCACGTTCGCGTTCAGCCTTCAATTGACTCAGCAATTCGGCCTTGTCGACGTAACAATAAGGGCAACTGACACTCGGCACATATTGCGATGAATCTTGCTCTTCCCTCGTCAACGGCGCCTGGCACGCAAAACACATGGCAGTGTCCGTTTCCTGAAGGTCGTCATCCACGGCAACGCGTTGATCAAAAACAAAGCAATCGCCGTCGTAGTGATCGCCACCACATTCCTCAAAATACTTCAGGATACCACCATCAAGTTGATACACTTCATCGAAGCCAAACTGTTCCATAAAGGGTCCGGCTTTTTCACAACGAATACCTCCGGTGCAATACATGACGACCGGCTGCCCCTTCAATTCCGCAGGCAAGTCCGAAATTCGCTCAGGAAACTCCCGGAAATTATCGATTCCCAAAGCAACGGCGTCTCGGAATTTACCCAATCGAATCTCATAGTCGTTGCGTACATCGAGCAGGGTAACCGGACGTCCCTCGTCAAGCCATTGCTTCAAGGTCTGTGCATCAATTTTTGGTGACGGAGCATCTAACGGTTGCAATTTGCCGTCATCAAATGCAATGATCTCTTTCTTGATTTTCACCAACAGACGATTGAAAGGCTGGTCAACACTGGGGCTCTCCTTGATGTCGAGGTCTGAAAAGCTTGGATCGCGTCGAATTTCCTTCAAAAACTTGTCTACCTGTGGAGAATCACCCGCCAGAAAAAGGTTAATTCCCTCAGGACTTAACAGAATCGTGCCCTTGAGAGCGAGACGTTCACACAAGCCCCGCAACGTGGTTCGACGCTCATCGAGATTGTCGAGGCGAACAAACTTGTACGCCGCAATATTGGTAATGCATGAATTCAATTGCGAATTCCCAAACGAGAGTCTTTCAGTGATCCATGACGGGCTCTGCCTGCAAGCGACCCACGAACACCAAGCAACAATTTAGCGAATTCCTGCTTGGGGTTCGATGACCCGAACACGATGGTTTTCACTATCACCGACATAGACACGACCACGAGCATCGACCCCGACTCCATGAGGCCGACCCATGCTGGTCTCACGGGCCGAAACATCCTCACCGGCAAAACCGCGAAAGTCAGGGCCTCGGCCGGCAATTGTTGTGATTTTTGAGTCCTGGAGATGAATACAACGAATCACCTGATTCTCAGTATCGACCACGTAAACGTTCCCCTTAGGCCCTACCGCGATTCCCTTGGGCCCGTTAAACGTCGCCCGCTTGGCGGGGCCACCATCGCCAGAAAACCCCTTCTGTCCGGTACCGGCAACATGCTGCCAAGTCCAAGGACGGCGTGACAAATCAATGCGCCAAATACTATTCCCCTCGCGCAGGGCAACCCAAAGAGTCGATCCAACGATATAGAGAGCTCGCGGTCCAAGCACAGGTTGCCCATCGGTTGGCTGAAGATCAACCGGTCCCTCCCGCTCGCCGGTCCCGGCAATACTCGAGATCAATCCGGTTTGTCGATCGACGCGACGAATTCGATGATTGCCAATATCCGCGATAAATAGATTCCCCGTCGCGTCCAACGCAATGCTGTGTGGGCGATTCAGTTGAGCCTTGCTGGCGGGGCCACCATCGCCGCCGAATCCTGCTTCCCCAGTTCCAGCGACAGTTGTAATCACTCCCGTCTTTGCATCGACCCGACGCACGATATGATTTCGCATCTCAACGAAAAAAAGATGGCCATGGTGATCGAAGCGAACTTCGTACGGCTCATTTAACTTGGCCGCGGTGGCGGACTCACCGTCGCCGTCGTAACCTCCAAGTCCGACTCCAGCGACGACTCGCAAATCTTTCGTTTGTGGATCGTACCGCCAGACTCGGTGATTGGTGACTTCTGTCACATACAGGGCAGCATCTGGCCCAATCTCGACGCCAAAGGGATTTCCAATATTGATCTTTAAAGGATCATCGGAGTGATTGATCTGGTCCATTCCGGTTCCCAAAACTGTCCGAATAGAGAACTCGTCGGCCGTAACGACACCGTTCACGATCTGGGCAGCAAACACAACGATCGCTCCACAAAACCCATGGATTTTCATCGAAACGCCCCAACAGAAAAGCCGACCGCTTATCAAGCGGCTGTACCAGTGATTACCCTGGGGATTGAGCTTACCGTGCGTCCAACGATGGGTAAAGAATGCAATTCCTGATCGCACGAAAACAACAAGTATTGCGTGTCAGCGAGGTCAAATCAGGGATAGCCGATCGCGCATCGGCTTATCGCGTTGGCGGATCGACCTCTCGAACCATGGCTCCTGCATCATCATGCAGAACCAGAATCGAGAATCGTTTGACATTTTCCAAGGAATTTTCACTGAGCGTCGAGTAGTCGAATCGCCCACGAAGGTCGGTGTACCCATCCTTATAGAAAGTGATCGATCCATCGTGGTTTTGGGAGTAGACCTTCACATACGTCGTCGAAAGTGGCTCGCCGGTGTCTTGTTGGAGAACTCGTAATTGGCCGAAGTTCTCTGAAAGTTGAACCGAAAGCGAATTCGAATAGTACGCCTTGGCCTGACGTTGCCCCGCACCAACAACCTCGACAAGCACATTTTGATTTCGCAACTCTGCAGGCACCTCAATCGGCAATCTGTCTTGATCGCCGGGCAGGTCGACCACTTGCGACATATTCGGTTCGATATAAGAGAATTGGCCGGAATATTCCTGCACAAACGGGTTTCGGCTGAACAACAACTCGATATCCATTCGATAGAAATTCACCATTACCTGATCGAGATTCCGGTAGCTCAGGTCAATTGTTTGCGTCTCCACTTCAAACTCAAAGGTTGGTTCCGCTATAGCAAGTCGATCCTGGACCTGATCACGTTCAGTGTCATCAACCAGCTCCACCTCTTTTCCTTCAATTTCGTCGAGTTGATTGGTAATCAACGCGAAAGCATTGTTCCAGGACTCCACCGGATATCCCGCATAGCGATCGGCGATGCCTCTCGCCAGCACAAGATCCCCTTGTGACATCCCGAGGTAGGCTCGAGCGTAGTCATACTGCATGCGAGTTTCGAGTTGACTGGGGTCAATCTGCTCAAATTCCCTGAGGGAATCCGAAATACGATCTTGCAACAAAAGATAGTAGATTGTCGAAAGTCGATCTTGGTCGCTGATATCTCGAAGATAACTGAGCACCTTAAGCCAACGATGATATTGAGCGTGCAATCGATCGTTCAGGATCTGTCGTTGCTTTCCAACCTGATGGGCTCGAGCATTTACGAGGGGTCGGTATTCCATATGTTGATAGACTTTTCTGAGAACCGGATCGATCTTCAACAACGGGCTGTCCAAAACGACCCCACATTGACTGACGAAGGAATCCATGTATTGCAGGTATTCATTGATCTGCTCCGGTTTATTGTGTTTGATCGAATAGGACCAGAGGACAGGATTGAAGGCATGCCGTTTACGTAACACAGTGATTGCCTTTTGGTAAAAGTCAAAGTCTGACATGCGAAAGGCAATACGCTCAAAATTGATCGCAAGAAGATTTTTTGTCTCGAGGTATTCGAGCACCTGCTCATTGGTTCCAAACTGAGAGAGATAATCCCAGGAATCCTGGTCGACCTTTGACAATTTTTCAACCACACGGAAATCCGTCGGCTCCGCAGACACGATCAACTGATTGCCCTTGGTCACCTGAACGGGAAAATGCTGAAACTGTCCCGCGAAGGGGAAATAGAAAAAGTACTGAATCCCTTGCGTTCCATAAGGTTCCAGTTGCAAGCTTTGGTTTTCAGTCACCTTCCCACGATCCACAGGAATTGCTCCGGCTGGAACTTGCACCAGCACATCAAGTCGTTGCTTGACAGGAGTCGGGTTTGTGACAACCACCTGACAACCGTAAACGGTCTGAATCAGGAATTCTCCCGTCACGAACTTGCCGGAATGTTGACCACCCTCTTGTTGAAAACCTTCGTCAACTGCGAAAAAGTTCTGGCTCACCAAGAGAGATGAGTCTTCATCACGAGAAGTCGTCGGCTGAATCTGTTGATGGAACACGACAGCCGGTCCCTGAAGATTGATGGTCAGCTTTTCACCCTCGAGAATTTCCTCATGTTCCGGCGATTGGAAGGGTAGATCCAACACAGATAATGCGAACATCATCTCGGTGAAACCTTCCGTCACCTGTGCCAATGAGGTTGAGTAGAAGGGCTGAGTCGAATCATGCTGGGCGAACTCGACCCAAAACTGTTTGGCAGTTACCAGTCCTGAGTTTTGCTCATCGATCGGTAATTGGTAGTAATTATTTTCAACCCATTCACGTGTCTGTTCGACCATCTGATAAAGCCGACCTATTGCTGCATCGCGAGAGTCGATCCCCAGATCGTCGGCATCGTCAAAAGCAAACCCTTCCGATGACAATCCCTCGGCCTGGGCACTGGCGTTTAATCTCTCGACAATGGCCTTTTTACTCGAATCCATTTGTTGCGCGAGCTTTCTTCTTGAATTTCTTGAAGCAGAAGCCGACTCCTGTTTTCGACCTAGAGCTCGCAGTTTGTTTTGATTGGCCGTACTTGGTGCAGGCATTCCGCGCGCCGCTACAGCTCCGTCAGCACTCCGTTCGTCCAAGTAGAGACTTGCTCCGGCATCGATGCCTCCCGCCCCACCCCCGATGCCTCCAAATCCACCGTAGCTGGCGAGAGCTTCGCCCAGGAGCGCCGTATCAAAATCTCGATCAAGTTCACCGGGACCGGGCGGCATGAGGTCGACGGCATTTTTCAACAACGTGGCCGTTACTGCCTGTTCGCCTGTAATTCGCCGCGCCAGTAAAATGCGTTCGACTGCATTCAGTTGGTCATATTTCCAAGGTGCGAGAAAAGAATCGAGATCATGCCCCAAAAGATAATGATCTAAGAATGTCTTATTGAGTTTTTGCCCAAGGTAAGGCTGAATGACCTTATCAAAAAATTCCGGATCCTTTCGGGACACAAAAAAGTTCAATTCATGACAAGCATACTTGGAGTAAAGTTCCACCTTCTCATCATGTGACATTCGATCCCAACGAAGCAGGAAGCGAAATTCCTCAAGGTGTTCATCACCTGTCAGGGTCCGGTAGAGCTGAAAAACCTGCGAGAGCGAATCATAGAATTGAAATCGTCCGGACCGAATGTCATCCACAACAAACGGATCATCTGCGGATACGATTGAGATCTGCTTTTGCTGAGAGAAGCTGGTATCAGGCTCCAGCGAATTCGCCAAACGCAGGTCCAGCTTTTTGGGTGGAACTTCTGGCAACGAAATCGATTTCACCGCAGTAGTAAGCGGATCGACGGCAACAACAACCAGGAATTGTTTATCCCGCAGAGCAGAACGATCGATCGTGATACGTCCGTCAGCATCCGCCTTCACATTTAATTCCACAATCGCGGCTTCGGCCAGAAAGTCGAGACTCGATTCGTCGGTGGGGTTCTTCATTTGCTGCTGACCTACACCGTTTCGAGCTTCGTTCATTGCCGCATCCGGTGCATCCGCTCCGAAGGCAGAATCTTCGGCAAGAACTTCTTGTTCTGTATTGGTATCCCGGACCGCCCAGGGATTCAGCAGCAACTGCGGTCTGGGAAGCATATTTCCGGGAAACTTTTCTGCGTATTGACGGTCCAAAATATAACGATACTCATCGCCAATCTTCCGACCTTCAACGTAAAGACTGCTGGAGGGCACACGATATCGATAGCCCGGGTCAGGGTCGCTGACCTTTGCCAACTGATTAAACACATTAAATGCGGGCTGGTAATTCGTTGCGAGAAGATGAACACGAGCCTCTGCTAAACCATTGACGATTTCAATCTCAATACTCTCATCGTCAACCTCGATCGAATCAATGGTCAGCGGTGTTCGATTGCGAATCTCTAATTGGCGGAACTCACCTAGGGCATAGCCCGCGGCGAGTGTCCCATCAGTAACCCACAAGCGAATCTGTTTTCCCACATCCTTCAAGAACAACAGATAGTCGCCGGCCTCAAGGTCACGAACCACAAGTTGCCCGTCTTGAATGTGAAGATGATCAAATTGATCTGACGCGAATTTACCACCACGCAATTCGTAGAGTGCAAACTCACCTCGCTCCGGCATCTTTGCTTTCCCTGGATAGGGAATGCTAATTTCTTCACCCAGTAAGGAATTTACGTGGCCGTACTGGGTAACTCGATTGCGATTAAGGTTCCACTGACGGTCGGTCCCATCATTCATTCGCGTCCTGAGCCATTGAATATCGGTCAGGTTACCCAGCGAGATCCGCCCCCGTTCGTCCGTTCGCAAAGTTACGTCTACGGTATTGCGAAAATCTTTATGTTTGATTTTCAACACGACCGGCCGATTCGAGCGGCGTTCGCCGGTCTTCCCGAGCAATTCCAAAAAATACTGCCCATCCGCCTGCAAAAAATGCAGATCCTCAATCCGAGTCGTCGCATCGATCAGATTGACCGAAAATGT
>Ga0163179_10003139_pt1 | contig 11309 bp, 8 predicted proteins | sample AtlANTMetagenome_FD_109643 | JGI IMG/M metagenome (GOLD analysis project Ga0163179, IMG submission 109643) | Marine eukaryotic phytoplankton communities from the Atlantic Ocean - Atlantic ANT 2 Metagenome | ecosystem: Environmental > Aquatic > Marine > Oceanic | place: North Atlantic Ocean... | reverse complement strand
TCAATAAAATTTTTAATATTTTCAAAAGATCCTTTTCCTTTTTTCTTTATAGAGGAATAGTCTTCTAAAAATTTCAATAATCTTTGTTTTAATTCATTGTTAGATTTTATTAAATAATTTTTTAAATCTGAAACCTGTTGATATTCTTTTCCTTCTTTACTCCAATCTAATACATCAAAACTATCTGAAAGGTTTTTTAAAAGTGTTATTAATTTTGGTGATATTTTTAAATCTTCTTTACTTTCAAAAAATTCTAATATTTTCATTAGATATTGATGGGAATGTAATATTTCATAATTTTTTTCATTTTTAATGATATTATTTCTACCAATAATTCCTAATAATTCTATCAAATGTTCATTATTATAATTTTTTCCTTCCTCCTTTAATTTTATAACTTTTTCATCAAAAGTTTCATTTTCAAAGATTAAATTTTCCGGACATAAATGCATCAACATTTCTTGTCCATCACAATAATGTAGAAAAGCTTTATATATGGTTTCTTCTTCAAATGTGTTTTCTATTTTTGGATAAGCAATTTTGGTATCATTAATGTCATAAAAAACTTTAGATCTTGATAATTTTTTAAAATCTAGATAAAATTTATTTAATTTGCTAACTTGAAGATTATCATTACCTATATTCCCATCCTTTTCAATAAAATATTGTAACACATTATAATTTCCGTCATTACAACATACATTTTCTAGATATGGATCATCGTCTGCACTTTTTAATAAAGGGTTTTCTCTATAAATAATTTCTTGTATACTTTCCTGAATTTTCAATGAGAAATATATTATTTTTCCAAGTATTTCTGATAATTGACCAAATTGTTCTTTATTTCCCGATTTAATATTACTATAAAAAGAACCTTCAAATCCACTCCCCAATTGTCTTACTTTTGGAATTGAAAGTGTTTGTAATGGTGGAAGAAAAGTAATCCATTTTTCTACACCCAATTCATGAGGTATTAATTCAAAATCCTCTTTATATTCATTTCTTAATTTGATTCTTTGTTTAATATTGTCTTTTTTCTTTACTATCTCTTTTATAATTTTAATTAAATTTTTTTGTATGGTTATTTCTTTTTGACGGTGTAAAACACGCCAAATTCCTATACTTGATTTAATTTTTGAAACAACACATGTTAAATATTTTACCGCAGCTATATCTGTATCATCATCGTTCAAGGGGAAACCTGTAAATGATTCTTTACAACCTGGAAAAGTTTTTTTTGATTTTACCAAAGGTATTATAGTGACGATACTTATTAATAAATAAGCTAAAATATAAATCATTAAAATTCTATCATATTTATCTTTATTTTTTTGGTTTTTAAATTTGGATAATGAATTAACAACATTATTAATTATAAATGTATGATCTTTTTCTAATTTTATTCCCATTTCTTCCGAAATTTTCATAATAACAATCTTTATTTTTTTAACGTCGGGGGAATCCGGTTCTTTTTTGGAAATTATTTGTCTTGCGATAATTTTTCCAATATCTTCTTCTTCTATTTCTCTTGAAATTTTTTTAAACCCACTATCTTCATAACCTTCTGATATATCAAAATTTATTTCACGAATAAGATAACCACTATGTTTATCAACTATAAAATCACCATCATCACTAATTGTCCCTCTATCTCTTGTAATTTCGTTTAATTTTTTTAAATAATTCCCTGATTTATATGCTTCTGCTAGTATTTTATAAAATGTAGGTAATAAACGGATATTGGTATCTATGCAATAATACCAAAAATTGTCTGTTTCTTCCTTCCGACAATAATTATTTGTAAATAAAATAATATCCGTTTGTTTTTTTACAAAATCATTCTGACCTAAAATGCTATCTCTTAATTCTTCATATGGAGATTTAAATAATACCTCACTTTTTTCTAATGTCCAACCAATTTGTAATTTATCAATATCATATTTTAATTTTTTCATAAAATTTAATTTTTTTAATTCTTTTATGGTTTCAATATTATTTTTTAAATCTTGTGTTAATTTTGTTCGCAATTCTTCCTTAGATAAAAAAAAATCTTTATCAAAATGTTCTGATATCTGTTTTAATAATCTTTTATTAATCTGTGATTTGGTAAGATCTTCATCAATGCATTTTTTATTAATTTTCAAACATTTTTTTTGTAAATTACAAAAAACATCTCCCATTTCATTATCCTGTATTTCTTCATCCAAAATCCATTGATTTCCATTTCGTTTAAAATAACGAATTTTATTTTCCTCTTTTATAATACTATATTGTCCTTCTTGAACCTTTCTTTTTTTTAATAAAATTGCAGCAGTTTCTTCCATTGCATCTTTATCATTCATTCCAATATTTTTTTTTAAATGTTCAAATAAAAAATTACGGAATTCGTCGGGTTCAAGGGTATCTTTTTCCAATCTAAATTCTTCTAATAAATCATAATGTGTTATATCATATTTTTTATCAAAAAATATTTCATCTTTTCCGTCATCTTCGGTTAATTGTTCCATATCAAAATATTCTTTGGTTAAAATATAATTTTGACATTTATTTTCCTCGGGATTTTCAGAATCCTCAAAATTTGTTTGAGAAATTTCATCCACATTTATGGTTGAATGTAATTCTAAATCTTCTAATGATAAAAAATTTGTAAGAGTAAGACCACAATCTAATGATAAAATATAATTTAATATTTCACTATTTTTATATGAATTGATTCCATATATTTCTTGTAATTCTTTATAATTTGTTAAAAGATTTTTTTTGGAAATTTCAACATTAAAATTATGTTTAATATAATTTTCGTTTTCAACTTTTTGTTCTATCATTTTTTGTTTGCATTTGGTAACACTTTCTTTCACCAATCTTTCAATATCTTTATAAATATTTTTTGAAATATTATTATCATAAATAAGATAAGGTTCCAATAAATATAAAATTTTTTCAAAAGATAAAACATTGGAGGTATCTATATTTTCTAATATTTTTGTTACATCAGGTATAATTTTATTTAAAAATGTTTCGTAATCTCTTTCTTCCATGGAGTCTAATGTCATAGCATTTATTTCATGCGAATTTTCTAATGTATTTAAATTAATATTATTTTTGGATAATAATGAATTATAACTAAAATAAATTTTATTAAGTTCTGCCCGTAATTTTATATTTGTCTTAGGATTAATAATACGTGAATAATTTATTACCGATTTTGGAAATAATATATAACCCAAAATATCTAATTTATCATTGGGAACAATTTTTATAAATTTTGTAAGAGTTTGAAAATTTTCTAATTTTTCTACTTTTAGACGATTAACTCCCAAATTATATCTATTAATACAATATTTACTGTTTTTTACAATGGATTGTTCCAAAGGTTCAACCCGATTAAAAGCATTGGCTGTTTCGGGAGACCATGCACATGAAGAATTGAAATCATCATAATTTTCAATAACTACATCCAAATCTTTATTAATTTCTTGATATCTTAAAATATCATCTCTTTCATCCGTTCTTGTGAATGGAGAAAAAAAATTATTTATTTGTAATAACATTTGATCATATCTATTTAGATCTTCCGGGATAATATTTTCATCTTTTGATCTTTCATTCCTTTTTCTCAATAGAGGAAATTCATCTATAAATTTTTTAATATCCTCTTTAAAATTTCTATTATCTACATCTTGTGCAAATTCTTCTTCATCATCATCAAGAATATTATATATTTTTTTTTTATTTCTTACAATTGGAAGAATCCATAAAGGAAAGCGTTTTTCTATATTAGAAATGTTTTTTAATAATGGTTTTGGATCTAATTTAGATAATGTCAAATTTGTTTCATGGAAAACGGAAAATTTATCCCGCAATTGAATAAACCTTTCAATCATTTTATGGATTTCATTTATTTTTTGTTTATTTCTCATTGAAACCGGAATTGTTGATAAAAGATCATCCAAAATATCATTCTTTTGACTTTCAACATCATATCTCCTTTCCTCAATAGGGACATTAACTAATTCCGTAATTTCTTCTAATTCTTCACCGAATTCTATTTCATCTGCTTCTATGATGAATTCTTTTATTCTTACCGCAACATCATCCTCTACATCATCCTCTACATCACCCTTTACAGCCTCTTCGGTCTCTTCTTCTTGTATTAATGTAGTTATTTGGGGAGGGTCTCGTAATGAAATTTTTTCAATAGATGAATCCAATCCTTGATATCCAAAATCAATATAAATTTTTTCGTTACTTTGAAAAACTGTAACCTCAATCATATCCTCTTCTAAATTTGTTATTTTTCCGGTAATAATTGTAGGTATATCTCCTCTCATATGTATAGAAACCCATTTATCTATAATTAGATCATTTTGTAAAGCATATCCTTTATGTTCACTTCTATTTAAAATTTCAATAGTTTCAATACTTTCATCATTTAAATTACCATTTTCGTCAATATTAAATGATATTTTCTCAAATGTTGTATCGTCTATTAAATAAATTATATTTTCATCTATATAATCAATAAAATAAATACGCTCATGTATTAATGAATTAGAGGGAGCATTTATTTTAATTATATCACCTAATTCTAAAAATAATTCTGCGGACATTATCTTATAATACTTTTAGAAAATAAACATTGAAAGACGGCGCTTTGGGGAAAACATTAATAAAATTGATTTAAAAGTTTTACTTCACATATTTAAAAGTATAATGACTAAAGTAACATATGATATTAAAAAAATAATTGGAGATAAAAATTACGCTTTGGAGAATCATTTTAAGGTTAAACAAAGTAACGATCTTTACATAATTAAATATAATAAACAACTTATTAATAATGAAAATATTTCCTCTTATGGAAAATTCCGATCGATAATAACCGATGGTAATACAATTATTGCAATGGCTCCCCCAAAATCATATAATTTTGAACATTTTAAAAAATTAAATTCTATTAATGATTGTATTATACAAGAATTTGTGGAAGGAACAATGATAAATTGTTTTTATTATAATAATAAATGGATTATATCAACCAGATCGGTTATTGGTGCAGATTGTTCTTTTTACGGTAAAACATTTTTAAAAATGTTTAATGAAGCTTTGGATAAAATTAATTTTAAATTGGATCTTCTTGATCCTGCTTTCTCATATTCATTTGTTTTGCAACATCCAGAAAATAAAATTGTGGTACAATTTGATGAACCAATTATAGTTCTTGTAGAAATATATTACAGATCCGAGTCAAAAATGATACCGAAAAATATTTATTCAGATTCGTTTAATCATTTAGAGAAATATTTTAAATTTCCGGCGATTTATTCGGAAAAGGATATCTCTTTAAAAAATTGGGATGAAATTTTAAAACGTTTTAATGAATGTCATTATACAACATTAGGTTGTATTATTAAAAATATGAATACCGGGGAAAGAACAAAAATTCGTAATCAAAATTATGAATTTGTGAGAAAATTAAAGGGTAATATTTCTAAAAAACAATTTCTTTATTACAATTTAAGAAAGGATCATAAAATTAATGAATTTTTAAGATTCTTTCCCGAATATAATGATGATTTTTTGAAAATGCAAAAACAATTGCATGATTGGACAGAAACATTATATAAAAATTATCGTAATTGTTTTGTGAAAAAAGAAAAGGGATTAAAAGAATATCCTTTTCCATTTCGTATTCATATGTATAATTTGCACAAATATTATTTATCTAATTTAAAAAAAAATAGGTTTTATATAGATAAAAGGAAAGTAATAAATCATGTTAATGGTTTGGATCCTCCCGCTTTAATGTTTTTAATAAATCATCCTGATTTAAACTAGAAATGTGTTTTAATATTTTTAAACAATTCCATTCCTTTAACACATACTTCGGAAATTAATGGAATTATTGTTTCTTCTGATCTTTCTTTTTCAAAAGCAATACGAATAATACTATCATCATCATGAGGATGTTTTTTACTAAATCCAACATAAGATAATAAATTATTACCGAAAAATTCGTAATGCAATATTGATTCTATGATTTTTCCAATAGTATAATCTTCATTTTTTAATGTAATATCAAATGAATTTGGAAGGTTACTTTCTGCTTCTTTATGTGAAAGTTTTTCACGATTTTCAGATATAATCTTAAGTTTTTGTATTATAATTTCACATGCTTTTTTAATAATCTTCTCGTTGGAAAAATTTCCCAATGTTTCAACTATAAAATCAAAAGAATTTTTTGTATAATATCTTTTTCCCGGTCCATTTTTCCAATTTTCTTGTTCTAAATTTATTTGTTCTCCTGATAATTCTAATTTTTGCAATTGTTTTAATTTTTTTTTCCAAGCTTGATCTTGTAAAATAGGATCAATTGTATTTCTATATGACATTGTTGAAACTACATTATACATTCCATTATTTTTTGCATTTGAAAGGCTCATTTTAGCAATTATAGCTATTTCTTCTCCCGGAATATTTTTTGTTATTTTTGGTCTTAATCTTGCAAATAATATAAAATCTTTGGAAATTGGGTCAGGTGGAAATATTCTTCTTACCTCTGTTTCATTTAAATATTTATCATTTTTAATATTTTTTATTTTAAAATCTTCCGTTGTCACATAAACAATAGAAGTTCCCTCATTTTTTTTATAAATTTCTATAATATAATTTTCAAGTGGAATATCAACATCATCGCAATGAATTGGAATACATCCCAACCGTTGTTTTAAAATTTCATTATGAAGACGCGATGTATTTTTTATAAAGTTCATGTTGCTTTCCTCAAAAACAGGGGTTTGTATATCAGAAAGAACAGTTCTTCTGATTGCATTTGCAATACTAACATCAGTATTACCTAAAGTAAAATTCAAAATTTTATCACTTAATGTAATATTTACGATTGGATTAGACATAATATAATATATTTATTATATTATATCTTTAATCAATTTTTTAACTTTTAAAAAAGTTGAATCAAAACAACTTTAAGGGGTTCAGAGACAAAGTCACACAATTTAGGAATTCGTTTCTTTTTTTCTCTTTTGTTCTTTGAAATTATCAATGAGCACTATTTTATATTATAGTAATTATTGTGAACATTCAAAAAAAATAATAGGAAAATTGGCAAGAACAATGACAAAAGAAGAAGTTCATTTTATTTGTATTGATAATAGAGAAACCAAAAATAATAGAACATATATCATTTTGCAAAATGGACAAAGATTAATTTTACCGCCGAATGTTTCAAAAGTTCCGGCCCTTTTATTAATGAAACGGGAAGGAAGAATTATATATGGCGACGATATAATAAATTTTTTTGAACCTAAAGAAAATTATAAAAAACAAAAAAATACATTAAATAACGGCGAACCTTTAGCCTTTTCATCCGGAGAAATGGGAGGAATGTCAGATACGTATGCTTATTTAGATTTATCTCCTGAAGAATTATCTGCACGCGGAACGGGGGGGGTAAGACAAATGCATCATTATTCTGCATTAAATAATGATAATTCTATTCAAACACCTCCGGAAGATTATGTTCCTGATAAAATAGGCGAGGTTGATATGGGTAAATTGCAGGCACAAAGAATGAGGGAAATAAAACAATTATAAAAGATTTAAAAACAAAAAAAATAAATAAATAAATATGAGTATTCTTAAAGTTTTTAACACACAACTTTCAGAATTTTTGGCCGATTTGATAATATTATTTCCAAATGATATTGATTTAAAAGCATCACGAACAGCAGTTAATGCTCTTAAAAAAGTTAATCCAAAATCTCTTTTAATAAATTGGAAATATTATGTAACAGACAAATATCAAAAACAAATAATGGAGGGGGACATTGATTTTTTTTTAACAAAAAATTACGAAAATGATATGACTGATATAGAAGATAAAGGAGCTGCAATGGAAGCAATAAATAGATTAAAGCCCGCATTGGCAAAAATTGGTGAAGAAAATAAACGCAAAGCTTCAAAATATTTAATAAATTTAACAAAATTAAGTGTTTTATATTAGTTTGATTTAAAATCTTTTGTTCTTTTTCTATTAAAATGGAAATACCTGATGGTTTTTTAAAAATAACAAAAGATTTTTTAAAAGATATTTTAACTACTTTTCCCGAATATAAAGAAAAATTAGATGATATTTTAAAAAATCTTTTATTGCCCACAGCTGATCCTAAATTGGTAAAAGATCTATTTGATTATTGTTGTAAAATATATCCCGAAAGATTTTTTGATATTTTATATCAAAATGCTGATATTTTTAAATCTTCCGAAATTAATACACATTTTTTACCAAATATAAATTTTAAAGAGATTTGGTCTGAAGATATTAGTGACAAAACAAGAAATATTATATGGAAATATTTACAACTTATTTTATTTAGTATAGTTGGGTTTCAAACTGAAGGTAAGAATTTTGGTGATACAGCTAAGTTTTTTGAAGCTATTGATGAAAATGAATTTAAAAATAAATTGGAAGAAACAATTTCTCAAATGACCGAATTATTTGAAAAAAAAGATGCTTCGGGGGTTGATGTTTTACCCGATCCTGAAAAATTACACAGTCATATATCCGGATTATTAGATGGACAATTGGGTTGTTTAGCTAAAGAAATTGCCGAAGAAACAGCCAAAGAAATAGATTTAGATTTAAATGATGTTTCATCTGTAGGTGAAGTTTTTCAAAAATTATTTAAAAATCCAGGAAAATTAATGAAAATTGTAAAAAAGGTTGGAGATAAATTAGATGCAAAACTCAAATCGGGTGAAATAAAAGAAAGTGAACTTTTAAAAGAGGCTTCAGAATTAATGAACAAAATGGGAAAAACACCTGGCAATATGAATAATTTATTAGGACAATTCGGAATTGGTAAGAAAATTAATAAAAATGCATTTCAAGCTCACATGCAACAAAACATTAAAAAGGCTAAATTAAGAGAAAGAATGAAAGAAAAATTAGAAAGAAAACAAATTAAGAAATCTATTGTAAAAAAAAAACAAACCAATGAAGTTATTCAAAATACATGGATACCTTCAAATTATATTTCTGAAAAAAAAAATAAAAATATTAAAAAAAAAAAGAAGAAAAAGAAGAAGAAATAATAACTATATATAGTAAATGAAAAACATTTTTTGGTTAGATTACCCACTTATTTTATTTAAAAATGACCAAATTTTACAATTATGGCCTTCTACTAATATTTCAATAGAAAAAAAATTAAATGCTCTTACAAGATTGGTTATTTTATTAACGGTTGTTGGATATGCTTTTACAAAAAGAATAGAACTTTTTATTGTTGCATTTTTAACTTTAATTGGAATAATATTGCTTTATAAGAAAAGACAGGTGAAAAACAAAGTTATAAAGGAAGCCTTTTCCTCCACTAAAAAAAATAATGCTATAAAATCAGATTTTTTTAATTTAGAAAGTGATAAATATACCCAACCTAGTAAAAATAATCCATTAGGAAATGTTTTACTTACAGATTATATTGATAATCCAAAAAGACCCCCAGCTGCTCCAGCTTATGAACCACCCATTCAAAAAGCTATTAATAATTCAACAATGGATCCCAGATTATTTCTAGATTTAGGAGATAATTTGTCATTTGATCGTTCTATGCGCAATTTTTATGCAATGCCCAATACAAAAATACCATGTGATCAAAAAGGTTTTGCAGAATTTTGTTATGGTAACATGCCATCCTGCAAAGAAGGAAATGAATTCCAATGTACAAAAAACAATGCCAGCAAATCAACGCATTGGAAATAAATTCTAAACTATAAATATATAATGGCTACCATTACCAATTATTTATTTAATAACTTATCTAGAATGGGCGATGATCAATGTACCACAACACAAAGAGAAATACAAAATCAGGCAGCGGGATCTTACATGACCAGAAATGAAGCTTTACGAAACTGTGGAATGAAACAACCTATTGATTTTGCAACACAACAGCCAAATATGTTTTTTAAGGGGGGCGTGGGAAACAATGTGGGTGCCGGTGGATGTGTAGTTGACGATAATTCTAAATTAATGATTGGAACCGTTCAAACTAACCCTAAATGTAGAATATCATTGTTTCAAAGACCATTTGTTACCGTACCCTTTTTGGGAAGAGGACCGTCAAAACCTACCCTTGAATCTGTTTTACAACAGGGGGACCGTGTTAGTAATAAAAAAAGTTGTAATACAGTAACTGAAACACCATTTTTAAGAGAATCAACACCATTAATTCCATCTTTGCAAGAAACTATACAAAATCCACATAATTTAGTAGAAAATGTAGCCGCCAGAGGGTGGATAAGGGGCGGGTTACCAACTAGAGATCTTATTCGTGATCAAGATTATTTTCAAAGACATTCTCCCTCTAATTAAAAAATTTTTCTAAAACTATTATAATGGCTTCTACCAGAAATAAAAATATGCCCGGGGAATATTGTTTAAGACAAATGTCTAATAAACATTCAACCAATTATAAAACCTATGAAGGTTCTGCTATAAATAAAATAAATTTATTACCATGTGCCGGAATATTAACGGGACCTACTCCCAATACAGTTTTATCTAAAAATTCAACTGATATTGAAAGTTTTCTTTTAGGAATAAATTCATCCAATCTCGTTAGTCCTAAACCAACATTCAAAGCGGAATTAAAATGCAGTTCATTAATATCTTTTTATGATAGATTACAACCACAATTACCTACCCCAATGGTTATGGAAGGGTGTCAAAGACCAATAATTTTCAGAAGATAATACTTATTTTTTTTTGTAGTATTATTTTTATTTATTTATTATATAACAATGCCGTTTTTTACAGCTTGTCCCCCAACTCTTACCAATAATGCTTTGGTTCAATATTCAAATTATTGTTCAAATAGAACACCCTATTATAATCAAATGTTTTATCAACCCGCCTCCTCCTATTGTTGCAATGGTGGACCTGCTTATTATAAATTTATGAAATTAAGATATGCCGGAACACAAAGTGTTCTTTCTGCTATTGGACACAATGACAGACTTATAGTTACAGCAGAAAATGGACTTTATTTACCCAATTGTTTCAAATTGGGAATTGAACAACAATATTTAGACATTTTAAACAATGCAAAAAGTTTAACATCTGACGGTAAAAATATATCAGCAGAAAATGTTGAAATAAAAGAAAATTTAACAGTTGATGGAGATATTATTTTTAAAGGATCTCTTGTTGATATTAGTCATGTTAATTTAACAACAACATATCAAACATTGGATATTTCAAACAATCAAATATTATTAAATGCCGG
>Ga0163179_10003138_pt1 | contig 11311 bp, 1 predicted proteins | sample AtlANTMetagenome_FD_109643 | JGI IMG/M metagenome (GOLD analysis project Ga0163179, IMG submission 109643) | Marine eukaryotic phytoplankton communities from the Atlantic Ocean - Atlantic ANT 2 Metagenome | ecosystem: Environmental > Aquatic > Marine > Oceanic | place: North Atlantic Ocean... | reverse complement strand
AGGTATTGTAGTTAATACTTGTAATGTAATAGTTGTATCAGTTACAGATTCAATATTAATAGCAGTATCATAGAATGGATCTGTAGAACGTGGATAGAACTTAGTTGTTGCATTATTATCTACATCACAACTAAATCCAATAGATTCATTAGCAAGTTTAACACTAGTACCTGGTTTTAATGAATGAGATCCAATAGTCAATTCCATTAGACCTGTAACAGGATCATAATCTGCATCTGTTACATTAAAGTTTACTATAGGTGATGATCCAACATCAATAGTAAATGTATCAGTAGCAACATTGGATATTTCCATCCACTTATTACTAATTGGATCATTTGGTCTTGGATAGGTTTTATTTACAGTACTTCCATCCATTGCACACTTGAATGTTAAGGAATTGTCCTTAATTTTAACATAGTTGCCATTAGAGAAATTATGACCAGTAATAGTAATCGTTAAAATACCAGTAGAAGCAACATAAGATGCATTTTCTACAGTATGTGTAGTTGCTGCTTGTAAATTATGAGTACCAATTGTTAATAATAAATCACCAGTTGAAGAACTATAAACTGCTTTTGATGGTGTAAATTGTGTACCTGTATTTGCAGTAATAGAATTATTTGTTGAACCTACAAACTTATGAATGTATTCAGTATCACTAACACCTATGGACACTGGTTCACGATAACCAGAACCTGTATTTAAATCGTTGTAGAATTCAAATAAATCACCACCACCTTGATAAACGTGTGGAATAGTACATACACCAGCCTTAACTTCAACAGATCTTTCTGATATTATTCCAACTAAAGATAATGCACGATCATCATCATTGAATATAGTTGTTGTTACACCTGCATGCTCTGTAGAACATTTAAATTCTAAATTCTCCAACTTAACAGTTTTTGGTTCACCAAGAGATAACCCATGAACTTCATTAGTTGTAACTGTAATAATACCAGTTATATGACTATATGAAGCAGTTTGAATACCTAAACTTACACCTGAAGAAGTTCCAATACCAACTATTGAATCAAGGCTATTATCAGCAGTATCTTTAAATGCTTGAACTAATGATCCCTTAAGTGGTGCATACCCTAAACCTGAAGTTGATCCTAAAGATACAATGATACCACCTCTTGGTAACTGGTTTTGATTGATATCAAACTCAGATTGCATCATAGTTCCATTTTCAGAACTAATTCCAGTAAATACTACACTAGAAATACCTACGCTTGTACTGTCAAATTCATAATTATTTCCTGTATTATTAACAGTTAATGGTGTTTGGAATATTCCATTAATGAATAATATACCATTTCCAATACCAACACCAGTTTCTGTATTAGCACCACCAACACTTAAAGTATATGTTCTTCCAATACCAGTGAAACTATCTGAAATATCATCAAATACCATATTGGTATCATAATTACTTCTAGTAAACGTTCTTCCGTTAAATTCTGCCTTAACATATGGAAGATTAGTTAAACTCCTTCTTTCTCTAGTATTTCCTTTAGGAGGATCTAAGAACCAGACTGTACTACCAACAATATTAAATGATCCTCTATGAACTCTAGCAAGAGCACCATTTTGGTGAGTTGTTGCACCTATTCCCAACGATCCCCTAGCAACACTAACAACAGGAATAGTTGAAATTCCTAAAGCAGTATTTTCTGCATCATCAATAGTTCCATCAGAAACACTAGCAAATCCAACTTGCTCAACCTTCATATATTCAGATCCAACTTTTAATACGTCTCTTGGTTGAACAGAACTAATTCCACTAAGAGCAAATTGTGTTATTCCTACACCAATAGCACCATCTAAGGTATGTTCTATAGTTGTATAAGTAACTGGTTGTTGGATAATACCATCAAGACCAATAACAGTTTTACTTAACTTCTTGGTCATTTCCAATCTATGAGCGTTTCCTTCTCCAACTCCTGTAAAGGTTATTGGGGATCCACCAGATACATATGATTTTTGACTGTATAATTGTATTTTATTCTCATCAACAACTTTAGCATATACTGTAGATGGCATTAACGTTGTTATAATACCTGCATTATTTGCAGTAGATCCAATTGATACTGGAGTTGCACCTACACCAATAAATGTTGAATTTGCAGTGTATGTCAATTCTTCGCCAGTATTGAAGAAATGATTTGGAATAGTGCATATACCTGAAGAATTTGGAAGAACACCTACAGCATTTGTATCTGAAGGATTAAAGTTCTTACTATAAATTGGTACACCTTCATGCTTAAGATCAAAATTAACTTTATTTGCTCTTGATCCATTCATTCCATCATATGCTGATAAGAATAATTTCTCAGTAACCGCACCAATATCAAGATCTGGTGGGGTATTTTCAAAATCACTAGCAGTATAGAATATCTTACTATATGCTTGAATTTCTACTAATGAATCAAATTCAGAATCTGGATAGAATTTAAGATTAATATCATCCCCTGAAATTTCTCCACCAAATGTACCCAATCCTGTTGTAGAACCAGCAGATACAAACGGATATTGTACTGTAACTACATCATCAACATCTCTTAATGCAATTAATTGATGAACAGCAGATGTTTCTCCACAAGAAACTCTAATAAGAGACTTAGAACTACTATCAATGGTTTTATCAAGAGTTGTGAATGTTATTCCTATTCCTGGATTATGATCGCTTGCTAGAGTTGATTCATATCTTGCACTTCTTTCTGCACCTGCTGGTTGACCAGGAAGACTATATCTATAAACACTTGTTCCTGCTGTAGTTGTCCCTAAACCAACTATATTTGCTTGAAGTGTAAGTTTCGTATCTCTTTCATTCTCAAAATCAAGTTTTATATTTCCCGATTCATATCTTGCTGTAATAATACCTAATCTACTTGAACTATAATTTATTGATATGGTATCTACATAATTTTCTGCTATGTAAGTATTTGTTCCATCAAAATCAACAATAACTTCACTATAATTAACTTCCCTTGTAATATCATCTTGAACTAAGATATTAGCCTGTAATGCATTAAAATCATTCTCAGAGAATTGTGCTATTGTTGTTGTAGTAAATCCAACAGTAGTACTTGCAATACCCACATTAGAAGATTTAAGATCAATATGTCCTATTGATTGAGTTCCACTAGTTGCTAAATCTGTATTAAAATCAATTTTAATAACTTTAATATCATGATCCTTTTCATATTTTTCTGTTGGTTAAAATCTTAAAGTCTTTCTATTAGTGAAATCACAATCAGCAATAAAATCACCCAATTTATTATTGGTAAAGTCTGTTGTTTTTTCAAATAGAATTGCATCAGAAGTTTTAGTTAATACAACAACTTCACTAAGTTGTGTATCAAATGTATCTGGATCAACTATTTGAACAATATAATTTGAAAATAAACCATCAATTTCTTCAATTTCCGTAAATGTATCCTGCAATCCTTTGCTTGAGAATTTACCACTAATATCATCATGTTGTAGTGCCCTATTTGATTTACACTTAGTATAATCTGTTAATATTAGATTTTCAAATTGCAAATACTTTGATCTTAAAGGATTAGTTCTTGAATCATAATCATTTGATAGATCTATATTATTAATTGTATCAACTCTGTTCCCATCATTCATTACATCCAATATAAGAATTGGAGAAGAATCGTAAATAGATGATATTCCTGCAGAAACACTAGAAGATATTCCTACATCTGCGAAATTCTTAAGACCTGCTGGATGAACTACACGATTTAATGGATCTACAGATTTTTCCCATTCTATAGGACTCTTAACAGAATATGAAAGATTTTGATAATAATCATTATCTGGAATAACCTGATAATCATCATTTAATTTTCCTACATTATCCAACCAACCATAATCTTGGCGATTTGAATATGATATATTGAATTTTGCTTTATTTTCTATAAAACTAGTTACACTAGCAGAAATATCAGTAACTTGACCTTTAATTATATCATTTTTTTGTAACTGGAATAGTCCATCAACTCTAATATAATCATCTCTAGAATCAACAACAACTAAATCAGTTTCTTCAAATTTACTTCCACCATTAACTAATAATTTTTCACCGATTTGATATTGACCCCTTTCTTGAATTGGATCAAGAATTGGATAATTATTTTTATTAACTATTGTTGCATATCCAGATTGGAAAGTTTTTGCAAATCCTGGATTTGTTGTCAATCCAGCAACACTATACTTTAATACTGCAGGATTTGAATTTATAAAACTTTGAACCTTAAAGAAACGGAATTCATAATCCTTGGAATTATATCCAGTTCCTTCACTTGAAACACCTGTATTTGCATTTGCTTGTGTTCCTATTCCAGATTCTCCAACAAGTTGTATACCCTCTACAAATATTTCATCACCTGCTGCGAAAGGTGGATGTGCAAATCCAGTGATAGGTGTTTCTAAAACACAAGTAACTATTCCTGATCCACCACCAGTCATAGAGTTAATTCCTACACCATTAGAGTTGTTAACAGCGAGTAATTTATGAGTTACTGATTGTAATCCTCTAATTGGTGCAAATAATTCAACTTCTGATATACTTTGATTTGGAACTTTAGCAATTAAAGATACCTCATCAACAATTTCCTTCTTCTCTGGGTTATACAGAACTAAATCTGGAGCACCTAAGTACTCAGATCCACCATTAACAATATTAATATTTTTAATAACATCTAAATTATCAAGATTAATAATTGGTGAAACAAATGCTTCTGGACTTAATGTTTTGTCTGAAGCATATTCATATCCAATATCAACAATACGAACATCTTTGATTCTACCGATTGATGTAGAAACTGCTACTAAGTTAGCATTTTGACCATTTTCACTATTAACAGATACAAACTTAGGTAGTTTCTTATAATTGTATCCTTTTGATATTACTTTAAGATCCTTAATAGATCCAGTAACAGAAGTGGACCTTGTTGAATATTCAAGTTTATCACAATCATCTTCAGTATATGATAAAAATTCTGGAGTTTTATAAGGAGAAATCTTAAATGTATCCGAACTTATACCAAATATTTTAAATTCACCACTATATGCACTATCAACAAAAGTTATCTCTGAGTAATTTTGCACTCCTGTATCAGATGTACTAATATATCCATTTTTCTCTAAAGAATAATAGAGTTTTAATGGAGCAGAAGCAGTGTGAGAAACAGTTAAAGAAGCACCAACAACTGGCAAATCTGGTGATGTTCCAATACCAATAGTGCCAAGACCTACAACATTAAAATTGCTACTATCTGCAGAACTATAATATTCATTCTTAAATTCATTATCATAAAATAATTTAAATGAGAAATTGGATAAAGTAGTACTTGATAACCCAAATGTTAATTGTGAATTTTTAACAACTGTGATTGGTGGGTTTATTAATGATAATCTTTGATTATTACCACCAGTATTCTGAGTAATATCTAAAGTACTTACAGGATTTACTGTTACATCAGTATAAGTTTCTCCCAATTCAACAAAATCATCATTTACTTTATATGCATAATATGATCCAGTTGATAGGCCAGTAGCAGAACCTTCATAAAAAACTTTATCTCCTGTCTTTAACTTATGATTTGTTAAATTTAATTGATTTACCTTTACAGAACTATTTGTAAACTGTATAGGATCTATCAATAATTTTTGATATTGCTCATTCCAATTAACAGAAATAGCACTAGTTGTTCCTATACCAACACTTATTGTTGGAAGAACATTCATCTTAACTACATCATTATTGTTTAATCCGTGTGTAGATGTTTGTGCTAATCCAATCTTAGTAGTAACAGTAGAAACTATTCTATCAATATCGCCAGTTACCTGTACATAATCTGATGAAATTGAATATTCAGATTCAGTAAACTTATAAGATGATAATGCATTAACACCATTAGAGAAGAAATATACCCCCTCACTCGTATTTGCTAAACCTGCTCTTGTAGTAATTAAACCAATATGGTTTTCTCCTTTATTAATTACAAATAAAGTATCAGTATATGGTGCACCAGATTGTGGGATTGCAAATTGATTTCCTGTAGGGGAATTACCAACATTTATTTGAGATCCATTTGGATGCTTACTTAGTTTAACTTGTTGCCCAGTTTTAAATGGGTGATTAGGTATGAATATAGTTCTAGTAGGTGCAAATATTGTTCTTTCAATCTCTCCTATAGGATGATCAATATATACGCCACCACCAACAGTTACACCAGTACCAATTGATTTTGGCCCATTAAAATATACTAAATCGTTATTTTTAGAGACAAAATTTTCAGTTTTTGCTGGTATTGAAACTTTGGTATTTAATACATTAATATTCGTTCCAAAAGTATGTGCTATTCCTATAGCAAATCTCTTAACCGTAATTGCAGAATTTAATTCATGGATATTAAGAACTTTAACAACTTCATCAGCAATTCTTAAAGATCCACCAATAGAAACTGTATTTGGAATTTTAGTAACAAATATATCTTCTATTGCACCAAGTGCATTAGAATTAACTGACATAGTCTTTGCTAATCCAATAATATCAGTTTTAACTCCAACACTAAATGAATTTGTAAGATTAACAACAACTGTACTTAAACCAGAAACCGCAACAGTATCTTGATTATTTAATTCTATATTTGGAAGATGATGTGCAATAACTTCATCTGGACTATTCCAAACAAATGTTACATCCTCAAATCTGTCTAATTGAGTATCAATTCTAGAAACACCGATACCAACTATCTCATCAACTTGTGCTCTTAATCCACTACCATTAGTATCAGTATCATCAAATTTAGTAAAATCGCCAACTTTATAACCAAATCCACCATCTAAAACAGTAATATCAGTAACATCACCTGTAGTTACAGATTCAACATTTGATAATTGACGTAAAAACTCATTAGATTCGACAATAAAATCATTTTCCGCAAATTTATCACCAACTTTATAAGGTGTAGTATTTCTGAGTAAATTTGTATCATTAAACTCAAAATTATGATCTAATGAATGATTATCCTTAAGTAATGGTGATTTATAAGTTTTACCTATAAAATATGGATATGCTGGTTTAATAGTACCACTATCTACTGTTACACTTGCAAAATATGCATAGATTCCATTAGGAAATTCTGGAGTTTTGCAAAATCTTCCATTATGCTCATCTAAATCAGTATTACCACCGTAAAAATAATCTTGAACAAAGAAACCATTATCAAATTCTAACGTACCAGTTGCTGCAACTGGTCTATTATGAACTCTTGAAGAATCTGCAACATAACCACTTGTAATAATACCTACAGGTGAGTTAATGTCATCTGGATCTGCATATCCAAAAGGTCCATAAATTGGATTTCCATCATATGCCCATCCAATTATAGGAGAATGCTTTGTAGGTTCATTAAAATTGCCATTTTGTTCAACAGTAAAAGATTCTCCATAATGATTTGCTAGATCTTGATTATATCCAACAATATTAAATCCTAATGAAGTGTCTCCTTGAGGATTTAAATAATAATCTCCAAATCTCTTTGTACTGTTAATTGTTAAATTTCTTACTCTTGGTTCATATAATCCGTTAATACCTCTTGAATCGGCATATACGTTAGTATTAGAAGCATCATAACCAATACCACCATTAATTACCAATATACTTTGTAATTTTCCATCACCAATAACTGGTTTTAGAACAGCACCATTACCAGATCCAGTTATAACTAATTTTGGTAAAGAATAATATTCCTTACCTTTAGCCGTAACAACAACATCAAGAATTTTACCACCACTTACAATTGCTTTTAATTCAGCATCTTTACCATTTTGTATGGTTACTGATGGATCTTTCTGATGATTTACAGTAATTGATCCATATTTTGTACCTTGCTCATAAACATAAGATCCAGTAAGTTTACCTGTAATAATTGGTGTAAATACAAAATCTCCAGTAATACTAGAAGCATATGAAACTTTTGCTGATACAACTACTTCTGGATATGTAAATGTTTGATATCCCGTTCCTGTTGTCTGTAAACCAACAAATTTACCTCTATTAAAATCAACGGTTGATGTTCCACCAATACCCGCATCAGCAAGTCTGAATGAATTATCATCCACCTTCATAATATAATATGAATTTTGTGCATCTAATCCACCTATTGCTTTAGGATATGTACTACCAATACCAACAGTTGGGCTATAATTGATTAATTCACCATCTTTAAATCCATGATCTTCATAGTTAATCGTATCAAATGATGTAGATATTCCAGATGGTTTTACATTTAATTTTCTATATTGATAACCAGATCCAGAATTTACAACTTTTACTGCTTTTATAGTGTTTTTAGAAACAGTTCTAAATTTATGAACACCACTAGCATTTGTATCAGTAGATAATCCAACAGTATTAATACCAGATAATGCATCACTTTCACTATTATACAAATGAACAGTTGAACTATTAACTATACTAACATAATAAGGTGCTCCATTCGCTAATGTTCCTGTAATAGTATTACCTGCATCTTTATATACACCAATTCCAATATTAGTATTACCATTACTGTTATAGAAGACTTTTTCACCATTTGCAAAATTATGCGGTGTTTTAAATGTTATGGTTTCATCTTCAATTGATATACCACCATTAAAAAATATATCTCTACTATCAAATTCTAATTCCCTAAATCTAGGTCCTGTAATTGCTTCTAAGATACAACCACTACCATTACCGCCAGTAAGACTAATATCAGTTACTTCATTAATATCAAAATCTTGAGGATCTACAAAAACTTCTTCAACAGATCCTTCTAAAATTGGTTCAACTAATGCAGTTTCTCCTATACCAATCTTTAATCCGTTACTATCCCTAACTATAGGATCTTCAATTACTACTTTAGGTGGATTTAAAATATCATAACCAGATCCACTATTAAATAAATCTAATTTTGATATTGGACCATAATAAATGTTATCGTCAGATACTGAACTTCTTATTTCAACACCATCAACTAAAACACCAATAGTGTTTGTTGGAACCTCCTCTTTACCTACTATAAATTGGTTTTGTCTTAATGGAAATTTTCTTAAAACTGATGAAGAATCTAATGTTCTATTATAGTGTCTTTCTAACGTGAATGTATGTTCTTGTGCAGCACCATTTGATTGTAAAATAATAGCATCTTCACTTTCTTGCTGACCTCTAGAATTATATAATTTAATATCAGAATTAGTACCACCAGTATTTTCTAAAACATCAACATAATACCTATTACCAGATACTAATCCAACTATAGGTTGAGTTGAAATACCTGCAGTGTATATAATCGAATCACCTTTAACAAATTTAATAGGAGCAAGTGTATTAGCAGTTACTTGTGCAAATGATATTGTATCATATCTTCCAGGACTAACTTCATTTATTAATGTTGGATTATTACCACCAGTACTAATTCCACTAATTTCTTCTTTTATTATATCAGTTACAATAGTATAATTTGGTAATGAATTGGATACTACATACCCTTCACTATCTTTATCATTATAAACATTTAATACATCACTCAGAATACTATTATTACCAGTTTTTATGGTAACACCAGTACTTGATGCTTTTTTAAGATTTCTTCTTACATCATATAACTTTCCAGTTACTGCAGCAAAAGATGAATTGCTAATATTTACTGTATTTGGTTTTATTGTTGTATTAACATTGGATATAGTTCCAGTAGATTCAACTGTTTGAGAATTTCTTCCAAGAATGGAAACTGTATCATCCTTTTTTAAACTGGATGATTCAATAACACTTGGTAATGTAAAGGTAGATCCATTAATTCCATCTCGCTCAACTTGATACCTACTAGAAGTATTATAAATCCATGAATTTGCAAATATTTCTTTATAAGTTGCAGTACCATCAGTAGGATTTTCAATCTTTTCACCTACATTTTTAACATAAATGTTTTCTTTTTCTGTTACTAAAGAAATATCAGAAATAGTTTCTAAACTTGAAAGAACTCCAGTAATCCTAAGTTCAACCTTTTTATTTAAATCCCCGTTCTCATATCCAAAAATAACCTCATTAGATCTAATATTATCAGCAGTATCAATACTTGCAACAATTCCATCACATCCAAAAAACTGATTTATAGTTTTTGAGGTATAATTTATTATATTGCTACCACTTACTAAGGTTCCTGTTTTACCAAAACCAACAGTAGAGTCAACCAAAATAGTTGATCCATTCTCAGGTACCTGCTCTAAGACTTTAGTATTTCCTTGTATAGTAAAAGTACCTTCAATTAAATCTCTATCACTATATCCAACAAATAGAGATAACTTATGATATAGTTTATTATCCCTTGTTAATACTTCTACTCCAGAAACTGATGCTTGAGTTCTTGTATCAGTTGATTTATAAATTGTTTGCCCAATTAAATTAGCAGGATCTCCAGTTAAACTAGTTTGTTCAGCAACTACTACTTCTCTGCGAATAAATTCTGCACCAGATGGTTTTATTAAATTCTCTTCTAAATCTAGTACTTTTGCTTCTACACCAAACAATACTTTATAAAGTATTGTAATAGATTCCTCAATACCCTTTGATTGATAAAAAGATCTAGCAATTTTTATAAAATTTCCTACATCAAGGTCATTTGAAAATGATACATCTTCAAATCCAGGTAGAAATGTTCTTTTTAACTTTTTAAAAAATTCTTGTAAAAATAATACACTAAGGTTAGTAACAGTAGCGTTTACTTCATGTGTTTCTGAAACTGTATCATCAAAAACTAGAGTTTCTTTATTAACATCTAACAAAGATGATGAAATTCCAACATTATAACCAGTAATTCCACTAAAACCACGAGAACATCCTACAAAAGTGGTATCAGTCTTAGATGTATATGAAATAATTTCATTATCAATTTTTAATAGACCATATTGGTCTGGAAATCCCTTTGTTGAAGAAACATTAATATCTTTATCTTCTAAACCAACTTCAGAAGAAAGTGTTGTTGTTCCAACAACAACTTCAGGTACTAAATTATCTACCTTTAAATACTGATCAAAATTACTTACTAAATCAGTAGGACCACTTTGAAATTCCTGCGAAATATAATATTGTTTAAAGAAATCTACCGCATCTGGAAAATCAGATACCACAAAATCAGGTAACTGATTCTTTATTACAGTATTAACCTGTATACTCTTATCAATTTTTGCCATATTTTATTTCCTCTCTAGTACTCCGTTAGAGTAACTTGATGTGTAATAATCT
>Ga0163179_10003137_pt1 | contig 11312 bp, 10 predicted proteins | sample AtlANTMetagenome_FD_109643 | JGI IMG/M metagenome (GOLD analysis project Ga0163179, IMG submission 109643) | Marine eukaryotic phytoplankton communities from the Atlantic Ocean - Atlantic ANT 2 Metagenome | ecosystem: Environmental > Aquatic > Marine > Oceanic | place: North Atlantic Ocean... | reverse complement strand
GAAAACGACAAGAACAGCGCACGAGTGACGCGCGACACCAATTCGGCGCCTTGATGACCGGTAAGCTCGAGCCGCTTCGGTTCTTCGTGGGGCGGTGGTCTGGAGAGGGCCGAGAAGGGGAGCGCCGGTTTAAAAGCGAAGCGGCGGGTGTCGTTTTGTTGCCGGACGCGTGGTTACAGGTCACAGAGCGCTTTGAATGGGAAGATGGGAGCGATGGCTTTCAGGACGTGTCGTTGTATCGATACGATGCGAGCCGCGAAGGCTACTCGGTGATGCATTTAGGACCTGACGGGCGCGTGGATGAATACCCCATCACGATCGAGCAAGGCCGAGTGCAGTGGTTTTTGGGTCCCGACGCGCCGGAGGTCGTCTTTGAAGAGACGCCATCGGGTTGGCAGTCACGGGTGGGGCCTGAGGGAGGCCCTACCATCTCGACCGAATACCGCCGGTCATCTGAATAGCGGCACAGGGTTGTGGTGGTGAAATAACCACGCACGGCATACCAAGGGGGCGTGAGTAACGAGACCCTGGACCCTGTTGAGATCGCGCTGGCGGGCCTTCCCGTACCGCGGTCCGCCCCTTTGCCTCGCTTGGAGCAGGCTACACGTTCGGGCGTGGTCCGGGACACTATCGTTAGGCTTTGGAACGACGTGCAGGCGGATCGAAAGTACGCAGGCCCGACGCTTTCAAAAGGCTTGCGAAACGCGCGGTCTTTGGGTTCAAAAGACCGACGCATCGCGTCCGCGGTACTGTATGGGATGATGCGGCACGAGGCCGTGCTGACGTGGTTGTTGAAACACGCCGGTGTGAACAACCCAGACCCGCTTACCCAGGTGATGGCTTATTTGGTCCTGGCAGAAGGCGTCTCGGCAGAACAGGCCGCGGATCCTTGCCCGAACGTCAATTGGGCGATGTTTGTAGACGCCGAGGACGCCGTAAGGGCGTGGGCCATGACACAAAGCCCGGCTGGAGCGCTCGCATTCGCCGCGTCTTTGCCTGGGGCAGTCGCGGAGGAATGGCTGAACGCGCTTGGTAACGAAGTGGTCGCGTTAGTGCGGTCTTTAGCCGAGCGGCCTGCCATGGCGGTGCGCGCCAATCGCAAACGAATCACGCGTGAAGCGCTACTCTCAAGGCTCGAGCGTGAGGGGGTGTCGTCACGGCTTGGTATGCTCGCGCCGGACGCGCTTGTTCTGACCCAGCGTGCGAACGTGGAAGCCCTGCCTAGCTTTCGCGAGGGCCTCTTTGAGGTACAGGACGAAGGCAGCCAGTGTTTGGCGGAGCTCGTGCCCGCTTTTCCGGGAATAAAGGTCGTCGACTTTTGCGCTGGAGCAGGGGGCAAGTCGCTCGCACTGGCTGCATCTGGTGCCGAAGTGTGGGCGTTAGACGTCCGGTCGCGTGGACTTGAGGAGTTGGAGCGCCGCGCGTTTCGCAACGGTGTGCGGATCCGAACGGACGTTATCCGCGACCGAGGTGCGCTGCCCATAGCGCCCGGTTGGGCCGACGTCGTGTTGGTGGATGCACCATGTAGCGGTACCGGTGTAATCCGTCGTCATCCAGAGTTTCGCTATCGGTTGGGCGCCGAAAGGCTCGCACAGTGCGCCAAAGATCAACTGGCGATCTTGAATAGAGCTGCAGATTTGGTCAGTTACTCTGGTCAGAAGCTTGTCTACGGCACTTGCTCGTTGATGCGGGCTGAAAACGACGACATTGTCGATGCGTTTCTCGCCCGGCGGCCCATGTTTCGAAGGGGACCGATGTTGGGCCAAGAGGGTTGGCTTTGGCCGCACCGAGGCGGCACGGACGGGTTCTACGGCGTGGTGCTCGAGCGGGCAGGGTTATGAGGTTTACGGCCTAAAGAAAAAGGTCGTACCTTATTTGGCAATCGCGATGTAGAGGTCGCCGCCGATCTGACATGACGGCCATCCCGTTGATTTTTCGTTTCGCGGTTGAAGTCACGTTCCGTTTCCATTCCGCATATTTCTCGGTATCATCTGAACCGTTAAATATGGCCTCTCCAAAACACATCAGCTTCGTCGCGTTCGCCACAGTTTCGCTTGTGGGCTGTACGGGTTCGTCTAATGAAGATTCCGGCGTAAAAACCTGCTCATCAGAAGACGCCAGGGTCGAAGTGGGCGCTGGTGAAGACGCCTTTGAAGAGATCGCTGACGACACCGAGTTACCGCTCGTGCATGGACCCCAAGGCGGCAATCACATCTTGGCGAGCGTCCGGGTGTTCGACATGGATCCGATCGTGAGCCTTCGGTACACATTGACGCGCGTATACGACGGTCTGATGTTTTCCGACAACTTCTATCGACTGTATCTACTGGAGGAGGGGGACTGTCAGTACTACTACCCAGGCCTCTATGGCTACGTCGGGTTTACTGGAGAGGACACCGAAGACATCGACCTTGGACAGGTCACGATGCACAAGGCCGAGCTTTGGATGGAGGTCACGGACCAAAGCGGCGCGACCGCCTCGGATTCCGTGTTCATATACCCGGCGCCGGATGAGCCGCCGGACACTGGTCTCAAGTAGCGGCGTTAGCTCACGCGCACGGTAGACCGACCGCTATTCAAAGCGGATGTCGTCCACGGTGACCTGCCTTCTGGCTTCGATAGGCGCTTCCGTGAAGACCTCTTCTCCTCCGGGAAAGACAACGCGGAGTGAATCTAAGACATCGCTAGACCCAAGACCGAAGTGTACGCGCGCCGGGCCTTGGGCCAGATAACCAGAGTCTTTCTTGACCCAGGCGGTATGCGTGATGCCATCAGCGGTGACCTCGACGCGTGAGCCGATGGGGGCGTTGACCTCAATCCAGTTGTTCGCTGTACAGCCGTCCGACATGTAAAGGTAAGGCCTGGTACCGATCATACTTAGAACCAGATCAAGGACACCGTCAGCGTTGAAGTCGTTCGCGATAACCCCTCGGTAGGATCCCAAGAGGTCTAATCCCATGTCCTCGGCGATATCTTCGAAACTCCCGCTCGATGATTGTTTAAGGAGTTTGGGGTACACGTCTTCTCTCGGGAGATCGTTACCGACGTTCCATCGGTCGCCCTGTGCCGACAAGATATCGAGCGATCCGTCGTTATCGTAGTCTAAAAAGATACCGCCCCAGCCTGTGACCGGGTCGTCTACGCCCTCTGCGCCCAGCGTCGCGGTGACGTTTACGAAGGTGCCGTCGTCCAACTGTTGGAGCAATGTGTTTTCTGGGTTCCCGGTCACGTAGAGGTCTGGCAGACCGTCTCCGTTGAAGTCGCCGACATCAACACCCTTTTTGTTGGTGAGGAGACTGCAGAGGCAGTCATCTGACGCGTCGACCAACGTGCCATCGTCGTTCCGTAGCAGGGTGCTTTCGCCCGATAGGGATCCGAAGTCGTTTGCAAGGTAGAGATCTAAGTCGCCGTCAGCGTCAGCGTCGAACCAGGTTGCGTCGAAGGTGTGACGCAGCCCCACGTCTTCGGGGATGCTGCTCTCTGTGAATTCCAGAGACCCGTCTTCGTCAACCGTGAGGAGCGTGTCGGAGAAAAGCTCCGTCTCCACGTCGATGTTCGCCGTGACCGAAAGGTAGTAGTCGGGCAATCCGTCTGTGTTGAGGTCCCCAATCGAAAACTCGTGGGAAAAGTCTGTCGAGGCTGCGGTCGAGAGGTCGAGTCCGGGGAGGTCGCCTTCGTCCCAGACAAAGCTTGTGGCGTCGGACTCGGTGCGGTTTTTTAACCAGTGTGGTGCGGGAGCAGGCCCCGCGAGGAGCAGGTCCAGGTCTCCATCGGCGTCGACGTCGGTGACGGTAATCCCGACCGTGCCTGGGAGATTGGGAATCGTATCCCTGTCGAATTCTTCGCCATCGAACCAGTACAGACACTTGGTGCCGTAGACCGGAAAATACAACAGGTCATCAAAGCCGTCGCCATTTAGGTCTTCGACGGCCAACGATGGGTCTTCTTCGTGGTTTTCGGGGTTGCTGTCCGACTCCTGTATGCCCAGTTCAGTCCCGACTTCTGTGTAGGAGACTTGGGCACGCGGGTCTGAGCATTGGCGGATCTCACCAAGGCGAACCGAGGAAGGAACCTCTACAACCGGTGGGGGTTCCCCACATGCGGCGATGGGAAGAAAAAGTGTGAACCAACGCATGACCCGAACACTATACGCGAGCTAGCGCGGTGGTGTGGGCGATATCCGCATGTAGAAAGTTTGGTCGGAAGCATCGACATTCGGGTACCTTTCTAGCATGCGTTTATGGCACGTCGTGTTGAGGGGTTTGGCTTTGGTCGGCATCTTGGGTGCCGGGGCATGTGTGCCACTGTCGATGGCGCCTTCGCCGGTGCCACTTGCGGGTGCTCATCAGCACGAGTTCGGTGTTCAGAACGACGTCGTGTTTCCGTTGCAGGAAGCCGGCGCACAATTTTGGTACAGACGTGATCGCGGTGATGATTCCGAAGTGTTCTTTCAGGGGGGAACGCTCTTAGGCTACGGTATTTTTCCCTATCTGGGCGCGGGCTATCGTCGGTATTGGGTGACACCGGACTCGGATGACGTGGCTGGATTTCGTGATTCGATGAGCCTAGGGTGGGAGTTTTCTGGTGGAGCCTTTGCATGGTTTCAAATGGGTTTGCCCATGAGTGCACGGCTGGGCCGCTCACCGATATGGTTGACCTCCAACCCAACGGTTGGCTTGAACAACTTTGGCTTCCTCCATCTCCCTGTCGGAACCAGCCTACGGGTTTCTGATGGCGTGCGAATCAACGCCGTATTGGGCGGCTGGTTTTTTCGCGAACTGTCGTTCCGGGAATATCGGCTCTACTCGAGCGCCGGCGTCTCGTTCCCTTGGTAGCGCCTATACAAGCGGCGCCGTTTAGCTATCTGTCGCGGGTTCGGGCATGATCTGGAGTAGCGTCTCGCAGAGATGTGTCTTGTCGAATGGTTTCTGCAGGAAGCGAATCCGGTCTGAATCGGCGGCGCTTTGGAAGGCTTCAGAATCTCCGTACCCGCTCATCAGCACGATAGGCATTTCGGGGGCTGTTTCTAGGATTGCTGCTAAAGCCTCGTCTCCGCCGAGCACTGGCATGAGTTGATCGAGTAGAACCAGTGAAATGTGGCCGTTATGGCGGTGAATCAGATCAAGGCCCTCTTGGCCGTTTTCGGCGATGAGGACGTCATAGCCGACATTCTCGAGCATCGTGCGGACGGTGCTGCGTACACTTTCTTCGTCATCGATAACGAGCGCGACCCCTTGCCCCGCAAAGGTGTACTGAACAGGTGGGTCCTCGTTCGGAATGAGATCTGTGGTGGGAAGGAACACAGTGAATGTTGAACCCACGCCAGGCGTAGAGCGGAGCCGGATCCCCCCTTTGAGACTCCGAACGATGCCAGCGGCCGACGCGAGGCCCAGGCCTCTGCCCGCAAACTTGGTGGAGAAGTAAGGGTCAAAGATTTTGAGCGTGGTGTGTTCGTCCATCCCGTGGCCGGTATCTTCGACCTCCACGAATACGTACGGACCGATTGGCAGTGGGTCTACCGCAACCAACTCGGTGATTGGGCTGTTCGCGATCGTTTGTCCGGTGCGAATCGTCAGCGTGCCTGGTTCTTCGCCGATGGCTTCTCCGCCGTTGATGATCAAGTTCATCACGATTTGCTGAAGGTGCGCCTGGTCGGCTTCAACCGCGGGTAGGTCCGGCGCGAGCTCGAGGCATAGCTTCACCTTTTTGGGTAGCGATGCTCGGAGTAGGCTGGACATCTCTGTCGCGACCGTCGAAAGCTGCAATGGTTTGATGTCGTAGTGGCCGCGACCGGAGTAGGCGAGAATCTGACGTGTCAGGTCAGCGGCCCGCTCGGCCGCGAGTACGACACGTTTTAGAGACACGGTCGCGGAATCTTCTGCGGAGAGCTGACTCAAAGCCAACGAGGAACTCCCCAAGATCGTGGTCAGGATGTTGTTGAAATCGTGCGCAATGCCGCCGGCCAATAAGCCGACGCTTTCCAGCTTTTGGGACTGGAGAAGCCGTTCCTGCATTCGGCGCTTCTCTGATGCTGCCAAGACGATAGCGACGAAATCGCTGATCGACGCCGCGAAGCTTTGTTCTTGTTCAGTCCAGACGCGGGCTGCGCCCACGTGTTCATGGCAGATCACTCCGAGCATTTGCCCAGATCCGCGTATTGGCGCGTCTAACATTGAAGAGATGCCTAATGGACTCAGGTAGCCTTCTGAAAACTCGTTTGTACGTGTGTCTTCGTGGGCGTTGTGCGCTGCGATCGCACGCTCTTGCGCCAGAGCTGCGAAATATCTGGGGTAGTCCTCTTTGCTAAGGGTTGTACCTCCCGAGAAATTTCCTGTTGAGCGCTCATAAAGGACCAAGCATCGGATTTGAGAGCGGTCTTCACTGTAGGTCCAAACGCCGGTGCGTTCGGTGTTCAGGTGATCGCCCGCTTGTTTTGTGATGGCCCCCAGCGCTACCTCAAGCGAAGAGCCATGGAGTTCTTCCCGAAGCCCCAATTCAAGGAGAACTTCTTGCTGGCGCCTAGCGTGTTCTACTTGTTGCGTGAGCGCGTCTTGTGCTGCCAGGAGTTCCTGTTGTGTTCTGATTTGTCGCGCGTGCGCTTCACTGAGCTTTTCTAGGCTCTCTTCTGCCCGATATCGCGCCCGTCTGTTGGAGTTGTCGAGCGCCAAGACGTAGAGCGCCCAGCAGGGCACACTCGAGGAGACAAAAATGAGGTAGGCCAACTCGTCGACGTAGTAGCCGTTGACGGGGAGGTTCAGCAAAGCGCGTATATCCGCACCGTACATGTGAACGACCCCTACACATAGGAGCACCAGAACGACGTCCAGCATCGCCGCGCGTTGACCGTAGAGCCCGCCCGCTGTGATCACCGAGGCGAGCAGCATGATCCCGGCGGCACCGCCGACCGTTCCGATGAGAATATGCGCGGCGACGCCGCCGAGGAGCAAACCCGCGGCGCCTAACGCTGCGGCGATGGCTTGGTGGCCGCGGATCCAAAGTAGATAGCCCAGGCCTGCGCCGATCATACAAATGGCTGCGATGGACAAGAGCCAAAGGTTCAATTGAAGGACAAGCCCCGTGACCACCACCAGGACAGACACGCCAAAAGCGGTACCAAATGACGCGTGCGCAACCTCTACGGCACCTGCTGAATCGGTCTTTGGGGCGTGGTCTTTCAAAATCCTTAGGATCCTATATTGCGGTGTACTTACACGCTGTTTTTGGCCTTGATGCGCGCCGCTACAGGTGCTCAACCAGCATGCCAGATGCTTGTCTAAGCCTGGCTGTAAGTATTCTGGCTAATCTGAGCGTTAGGTCAAGCGCGAGGCGCGGATAGGTTTCGCTCAGCGCCTCAAAGTTACCTTTGGTGAGCACCAGCAGGATGGTTTCTTGTTCCGCGGTGGCGTGTGCCGTCCGTCTGCCAGAGTCGAGAATTGCGATCTCGCCGAAAGCCCGGCCAGCCCCTATTGTGCGGATGGGTTTCAACGACCCTGTTGAGTCGGGTTTTTCTATCTTTACCGCACCGCTGACGATCAAGCAGAGGAAGTGTGAGGGCGCGTGCGTGCGGAAGATGATGTGATTGGGTTGTACGACAAAGGCCTCCAGAAACTCAGCGAGTTTTTGTAGGCTGTTCCAGTCGAAATCCTTTCCCCAAACGGTCGCGTCGAGCGCGTCTGTGCGCTCGGCGAGCGTCATACTTTTGGGGTGCAGCGCAGACCCTGCACCCCCTGGCAAGATGCTGTCTTCTAGCTGTTCTGCGTCGTCGTTTTTCATTCGCCTAGACGGTCTGGCTAAACCTTGGGGTTTGTGGGCCACCAAGGTGTGCGTCGAAGGCCATCGCAAGATTTCGGACGAATAGACGTCCGAGGTCGGTAACCCGGAGGGCTTCGGCGTGGTTTTCTAAAAAGCCTTCGTCGATGGCGGGTTGGAGTGCGATGAGTGCGGCGGCAAAATGCACGTCGAAGTTGACGTTATGTCGCTTTGCTATCCGCGCTTTCGATACGTGAAAGTTGCACATCAGGTCTGCGATGACATCGCTGCGAAGTCGATCTTCGTCAGATCGCTCGTACGCTTTTTCGAGCCACGCTTCTTCGCCTTTCAGCGCGCGGAAGTAGTGCGCGAGCTTGCTGCGGTTTTGGGCGAAAACTCCGTTCACGTCGCTGATTGCGCTCATTCCGAGCCCTATGACGTCAAGGTCGCGATCCGTCGTGTAGCCCATAAAGTTGCGGTGCAATCGACCCTCGCGTTGGGCGACTGCAAGCGCATCGTCTTCGAGCGCGAAGTGGTCCATTCCGATGAACTGGTAGCCGTTGTCGGTCAGTATTTCGAGCGCGAGTGCGAACAGCGCAAATTTTTCGTCGACCGTAGGGAGTGCCGTCTCATCGATCCTAGCCATATGGGCGCGTAGCCATGGCAGATGCGCATAGCTGAAGACAGCGAGCCGATCGGGTCGCATCGCGATCGTCTTTTCAAGCGTGTCCTTGAATGATTCATAGGTTTGATGGGGGAGGCCGTAAATCAGGTCGAGGTTTAGGCCCGTGAGTCCGGCGTCCCGAGAGCGTTGCATGATGTCGTGAACACGCGTGTGTTGCTGGGGTCGGTTGACGGCCTCGAGTACCGCGGCGTCGAACGACTGAACGCCCAAAGACAGACGGTTCCAGCCCAACTCGAAGAGGCGCTCTAAATGCGCGTTTGTTGTGACCTCGGGGTCTGCTTCGACAGATAGTTCCGCGTTTTCTGTCGGCTCAAAACGCGTCATGAGCAGGTTGTGTATCCGTTCCAACTCGTCTGGGCTGTGCCAGGTGGGCGTGCCGCCGCCGAGATGAATCCGCTGTACTGGGATGCGATCAGCAGGGAGTTCTAGCGCTTTGAGCTCCACCTCTAAGGCGTCGATATATCGCTCTCCGATGGATTTGCGTTTGGCGACGACCATGTTGCATCCGCAGAACGTACACTGTTCTTTACAGAAGGGCAGATGCAGGTAAACACTCGCCGGAGGCTGTACAGTGGATAGGACTTCGTTCCAACGCGCTTCAGAGAAAGTCTCTTTCCAAGTCGGTGCCGTCGGGTAGCTCGTATACCTTGGACCCGGTCGATTGTATCGGGCGAGCAACTCGGGCGTGACTTGATGGAGCACTGATTTCATATCGTGCGCCAATCGAAGGATCTCACCGCGTCGACCAGGATCGATACGGCTTCAGGAGGCGTAAACCTGTGAATGCCGTGACCGAGATTAAACACGTGGCCCGTAGGTCCCGCTTGCGCCAATACGCGATGTGCGGCTGCGCGGATCTGTGCTTCGCCTTGAAACAGCGTCATAGGGTCAAGGTTGCCTTGCAGCGGCATATTTCCGAGCGTCGCTCTCGCAGTGCTCATCGACACGCGCCAGTCCAAACCCACAGCGTCACAACCCGTATCTGGAAGCCAGGGGAGAACGGCTCCAGAGTCACGCATAAAGTAGATTCTCGGTACGCCGGAGATCTGCGAAAAGACCCGCTTGGATGAAGCGAGCGCGTAGTCGCGGAAGTCTTGCGGGCCAAGAAGGCCTGCCCAGGTATCGAAGAGTTGTACGGCGTGGGCGCCTGCGTTGATCTGGGCGTTGAGCCATGTGGCCGTGGCGTCGGAAAGTTTGTCGAGCAGCGCTTGGAACGCGTCTGGATACTCCGCCATAAATCTGCGGACCTTCACCCAATCTTTCGAGCCTTGGCCTTCGATCGCGTAGCAGGCCACGGTGAACGGTGCGCCCGCGAACCCGAGCACGGGTCTATCAAGCGCGTCCACAAGTCGCTCAAGTGCCGTCAGCGTGCCGGTTAGTGATTGCTCGGGGGCCAACACAGTGAGACGCGCGACATCTTCTGGTGACGCGATTGGATCCGCGAATACAGGTCCGCGCCCTGGGATGAAACTCAAATCCATGCCCATGGCCGCGGGCACCAAGAGGATGTCCGCGAAGACGATCGCGGCGTCGAGATCGTAGGCGCGTATCGGCTGCATCGTGACCTCAAACGCGAGGTCCGGGTCGTGACATAGGTCGAGGAAAGTACGCCCTTCGCGCACGGCGCGGTATTCGGCCATGTACCGCCCCGCCTGTCGCATCAGCCAGATAGGCGTGCGATCAACGGGGTTTCCCTTAAGTGCGTCGAGTACCAAGCTGCGAAACATGAAGCGCCTCTGTATCGCCTCGGTCTAACCGGTACGCCGGTTTTCCGCGCTGCGTGCGCGTAGCTTTTCAACGGCGCGCATGACGGATTCGTCGGATTCTACCGTTTCCATTTCCGTCAAGGGGACCCAGCGTGCGTCTTTAGCATCTGACCCCGCGCGCATTTCATAAGTCTTCGCGCGGAAGAGGATGCGGACGTCGAAGTGTAGGTGTGTAGGCTCGGCTTTGCGTGCGGGGATTTCATGAATATCCACGTCGAAGATCTCTTCAGTGATCCTGTCGAGTTGTTCCGAGGCCAACCCGACCTCTTCGGCGACCTCGCGGGTTGCCGCTGCGAAAATGTTCTCGTCTTCGGGATCGACGTGTCCACCTGGTTGAAGCCAACGGTGGAGCTTGCCGTGAAAGATGAGGAGCAAGTCCTCTTCGTTCGGTGAGAGGACAAACGCGCTCGCAGTGAAATGTCCGGGATCAAAGTGGTCCCGAGAGAAGCAATCTCCCGGCACAGTGAGCAGCGCTGACATTTGAGCCATGAATTCCCGTTCGCGCTGATCCGCGGGGTCGTGGCTTTCCAACAGTAGTTTTAAATGTTTGCGACGATTCAACACATCCTCCTTTGGCAGGCTTAATCTGTGGGGAGTGCTAAGCTGTGACCGTCTGGAGGCACGCGATGGCGAGTAAATTCGGCGGGAATTCGCGGGGAGGGAACTACCGTGCCTCTGCAACAGTCGAGGCCTCTCATGCAGCGCAGGGTGTAAATGAGCTGCGACAGGAGCTCAAGAGCTTACGGCTGGTTGTGCTAGAGATGCTCGATGCCCAGGTTTCGGGCGAGCCCGTTGATCTCACCACGCCTGCTGTCCGCCAGTTGCTCCACTTGAGTGAACAGGCGACGTCCGAAGAGGCTGCGGCGCGGCTTCGCGAGATGCAAGCGCCCGTTATCGGGCATTACGCATGTGCTTGTGGTGCCACTGTAGAACTCAAGCAAGGTGTCGCGGATATCGCATGCCCTTGGTGTGGCGCCGTGATCACGCAACCTGAGGCAGAGCAGGCGTTTGATGATGAGTGAAAAGGGGGGAGTACGTTTAGATCCCGTCCGCTCACGTCGAGAGCGTCGGTTCACGGGCTGTTTTATGTGGCCCTTCGCCCTCCATGTGGT
>Ga0163179_10003136_pt1 | contig 11312 bp, 18 predicted proteins | sample AtlANTMetagenome_FD_109643 | JGI IMG/M metagenome (GOLD analysis project Ga0163179, IMG submission 109643) | Marine eukaryotic phytoplankton communities from the Atlantic Ocean - Atlantic ANT 2 Metagenome | ecosystem: Environmental > Aquatic > Marine > Oceanic | place: North Atlantic Ocean... | reverse complement strand
GAAGAAAAGTATGACATTCCACGAGAAGATAGAATGGGAGATACATTAGTGCAATTGTCTAAAGATTTAGTCTCTAGGCAATTAATGGATGGTGGTGTCGTGGAGGTATCGAACGATGAGTATTTATGCATACTTCAAGCTGTAAGGGCTTCTCTTGAGGCTTCTTTAATAGGCGAAGACACTCTTTTTGATGATATTTTTGATGCATTAAAGATGAGTTTTGCTAAGTATTCTGTAGATAATTTTGGTTCAAAAGCACTAACTTCTGTTCATAAACTATTAGATTACTTGGAATGTAATGCTCCACCCGAAGTAATGACCGAATGGATTATTGAAAGAAAAGATGTCGCAAAACAAAGAATGGAGAACTTATTAGATGACATGCAACAATCAAGTTGATTACAATTTAAAACAATTAGATAGCATGAAAGTACGCCTAAATGGTAAAGCCTACTCACCTGGTTGGTACTCTCGTCATTTTCGTGGTATGTTAGATGAGTTGTATAAAATAAAGAAAGAACAATGCCACACGAAAGACACTCATTCCCAGAAATAGCGGAGAAGTTAGGGATTTCTTTGGCTACTGCTCATAGGATGCATCGTGAGGCAATCATCAAGCTACGACTAGCGCTACAAAGAGATCCCTTTATTAGGGAGTGGCTTATAGAAAGAAAGGACGAAATAGAATGGAACAGCGATGGAAGCGTGTACACGGATTGAGTAAATGCCCAATATGTGGTAAGCCTGACTGGTGTTTAATTGCTCCAGACAGGTCAGCCGCTATATGCCCAAGGGTACAAGAAGGGTCGTCAAGACACATTGAGGGGTCGGGGTACCTTCATATATTAAAAGTTACTGACCAGTGGATGAAGGAGGAGTTTGTACCCAGTGGGACAAAGGCACTTCCAGAGCATAATGAAGTGCTTGCTATTAGAGCTAGAAAATGGATAACTGACTGCACCAGAGACCAGGTAGATGAACTAAGTGGCAGACTAGGAGTTACTCCGGAGTCGTTGCGACTACTCAATATAGGGTGGTTTCCACAGAACTCTTCCTGGATATTCCCTATGCTTAGAGGTGGTAAAAGACTAATAGGTATTAGAACTAGACCTAAGAATGGAAAAAAGTTTGCAATAAAAGGGAGTAAAAATGGACTTTTCATACCAAACAATCTGCCTAGTAAAGGCGTTGTCTATGTGTGCGAGGGCGAATCCGACACAGCAGCCTTGCTTAGTGCAGGGCTTATCGCTGTCGGGAGGCCATCTTGCAATAGTGGAGACCGCCTACTCGGAGAACTCCTTGGAAATCACGAGGTGGTTGTGTGTGCCGATAGGGATGGTGTTGGGAGAAAAGGCGCAGAGAGCCTTGCAGAATACCTCAAAATCCACGCATCGGGTGTTACAATGATGTTACCTCCAGACAAATACAAGGATATGAGAGACTGGTTCAATGGCGAAGGAAAAGAAGAAGTTTACAATACCGCAAAGCGAGTATCTGAAGAAGCATGGGGATCGTAACTTTGTACTTATCGCAATGCCAGAAGATGTCTTTAATAAGATTGATACCGTTCGGGACGCAATTATCACCTATATCCCTGGATACGACAGAAAAGATTTCGATGTTCTCTCACAAGCTCTTGAATGGATTGATAACATAGAAGAAACACTATGCGTAAGGAATACGAAATCAACCTAGAGTATCAGTTTGAATCCCTGAATAAAATCATGAGGATGCACTGGGCAGTACGAAAAAAAAGACAAGAAGAGCTATGGGCTGCTATAGAATATGCAGCTCCTCAGCCGATAGTAAAGTTTAATGGGCTTACTAGACTTACGATAATAAGACAATGGGGCAAAAGGGGTAGGGCGTTCGACCCTGATAACCTAGTAGCTTCATGTAAGATGCTTATTGACTGTTTAAAGGAACCTAAGGGACGTAGTACTTATGGTCTTGGTATAATAAATGACGACAGCAGTGCTGATATAGAACTGTTGGTCAAGCAAGAAAAATCGCCTGATGGTGTTCATCGGGCAGTAATTCGTTTCACACAAGGAGACATAGATGTCTGAAGAAACACCACAAGTGGATAATGTTGAACAGGTAGCATCCGAGGATTGGCGTAGTTCCATTCCGGAAGACCTACAAAATGACCCAAGCCTAGCCGACATACAGGATGTAGGATCGTTAGCTAAAGGGTATGTACACGCACAAAGGATGATAGGTTCCGACAAAGTATCCGTGCCAGGCGCACAGGCAAGTCAAGAAGAACTAGATACCTTTTATAACAAACTGGGTAGACCAGATACACCTCAGGGATACGAAGCACCTACTGAAAATATGCCCGACCTCCCTGTTAATGAGGAAATGCGTGGCAAGTTCTACGAAGAAGCTCACCGTATTGGCCTAAACAAACAGCAAACTGCCGCCCTTTTACGATGGGAAGCACAGGCTGCACATGGCATGATGGAGACACGAGACCAGGACTCACAGATAGCTTTAGAGAAAGCGCAAGATGCTATGCGACAAGAGTTCGGCAGGGCATACGAAGAGAAAGTTAACATGGCACAAAATGCTGCCCTTGAGTTTGGTGGAGAAGAGTTAGTAAACCTACTCGATAGCACTGGCTTAGGCAATGAACCTGCAGTTATTAAAGCGTTCGCCAATATAGGCAAGGCTATTGCTAACGATGAAATCATCGGTGGTGGTGGTCGCCAAGGATTCATGATGTCTCCTGGTGAAGCGAAGGCACAGATTGGAAACCTCAAAAGAGATCCTAACTTTATGCAGGCTTATCAAGATACTACGAATGCTGGACACACTGAGGCAGTGAAGGAAATGGGAAGACTCTTTGGGTTAGCTCATCCATCTGATGAGTAGTCCTAACCCAATGTTTCATATTAGGGTGTGTACAGGCTGTGGCAGGGACACTAAGTCTAAGTCAGAGTTGTGTGGAAAGTGCAACACAAGGGGTAAGCCTAACATTGAGTCGGTGCGTCCCCGCATTAACTGCCCTACTTTGAATTATGGTAAATATGACGAGTTTGGTAATGATAATTACTCAGAGGAATCGAAACCATAATGGGTGAAATTTCAAGAAGAGTAACAGTTCAACAACAGCGGAAGTGGTTTCAAGAATCCATTATGGCTGCAGTCACCCCTGAAGATATGCAGGATGTAATCCTCATGCTTGTAGATAGAGCCAGGGGTGGCTCCATTTCCGCTGCCAAGGAGTTACTAGACCGGACTCTAGGTAAGCCTACGCAAGAAATCATTGTGGATCAACAAGAACAACGTAGCCCAGACGAGGTTCGAACTAAGTTGGCTGCATTGCTTATGGCTCACCCAGAACTTAAAGGTGTGTTAAATATAGCAGGAGATGAACGTGCAGTAGAATCCCTTCCTAAGAATGAGTTTGAGGAAGAGGTTAGGCGTAATCCGATTTCAGAAACCCCTGAAAAGTATGAGTCTGATTAGACTCTTCTTTTTGTTGGGGCAAGTAAAGCTACAGCAAACACACCCATAGTACCAGGGCTAGGCGAACTTCCATAATAAACTGGCATTGGGATGCCCATCTTGTATCCTGATTCATGTCCTATTCCATCTATTGCTTGCTTTACCTTATCGTAAGTCTGAAAGTACTCAATCAACTTGTCTATAGACTCTTTAGAAACAACGCCTGCAACAACAGCTATCGCTATGGTCATTGCGAATACTTTTTTTTTAAGACTAGAAATCTCTTGGTTCTTTTTCTTACTGTTCTCTTGACACTTCTTTAGTTCAGATTCAGCAGATTTCTTATGACATTCACAGTTACATTTATTCATGTTAATCCAAACTTATTAGGGAAGCATCCCAACTTTTTTTTCCCATTCTCCCAGGACGGCCTTTTTGACATTCCCCAATCAGGCATGCTCTTCCCCACTGTTGAATATCAAACCTATTTGTGTATGAAGGCCTCTCTTGGAATGCCATGTACCCGACATTAGCATACCACCAAGGTAACTTCACTCTTGCACTTCTTTTGCATTGCGTAGGAGGAACTGGGCGGTGAGTGTGTCCTCTAACAATGAGTCGGTGAGCGTGTCCTCCACATGCCATTGCGAGTTGGATTGCTTCAAGCTCATCTGAGTTTGCACCTGCCGCGTAACCGTGAGCAAAAACACACGCCCCGATTTGGTAACAGCCACGGATTCCATGTCTATATGGGACATGTTTCCATCGCTTATATTCATCGGCTACGCCTTCCATCTTTCTAGGGTTACACAAGTCTCTAAGACCTCTAGGTATTCTCCTAGGATCAGGTCTTATAATGTTATCGTCATGATTGCCGTCCAACAAGATTAACTCACAGTCTTCTGGCAATGCTTCTCTTATTCGCCTGAGCATGTCAGCTGCAACACAGAACTCTTCATACAAAGTAGAACCTGGCGAGTCGTCCGAATGAACACTCGCAGCATCTGCATCAACTACATCCCCAAGGTGAATAAAGTGTGTGAGGTTACGTCCCTTGATTTCCTCAAGCAGTCGGGACAAAGCTCTCTCACTTTGATGGGGAACGTGGGTACAACTTATTGCACACCACTTTGCCCAATTAGCCATTTATTTCTTCTTGGGTAGGTCGATGTATCCCATCACATGTAGGATTACAGCAGCCCAACCAATAGCACCCACCATAGTGCCAGCAAAAAATAGATTACCTAAAGTGTCAGCTAAAAACATATTACTCTCCTTTGACTGGATAATCAGCCTTAAAGTTTACATCTCCAAGATGCCTTAATACATCGGCAGTCTGACCCTTTGTCAAACTCTTAGTGCCGTTTCCTTTGATATAAGTGGCTCTCTCTTCTGCTCTCTTCACAATATCTTTACGACCATACCAGCGACCGAATACAACCCCAAGCAATGCTAGCCCTGCTATGCCTGCTAGTATAGAAATCCAAGGTGTGAGTTGCGTTGCTACTTTATCTATGATCGGGGGAGTCATCGCTAAAACGACACCAATCATAAGTAACTTAGCCCCGCCTCGTAGGAATACAAGATTTACTATGCCTGCAATAAGTGCTAGAAAGCCTGCGAATGTAATCGGCCACCAGAGGTTCGTTGTCTCCACTGCTGTAGAAACAATATCCATAGCCTGTTCTGCAGTTGGTTTAGGAGAAAAGATTGGTTGCAATGCTGAACAACCAACGAGGCAAACTAGCATTGTGCCTACTCCTGAAATCATCTTTAGACTAGGCCAGAAATTCATAAACATTAAAAGACGTTCCTTAATAGAAAGAATGCTAAACTTGGAATCACACCCGCCAGTGCGCCAAACATTACTGCCTTAGTTTGCAGTACCCATATCTTACCTTCTATTACTCTAAGTCTTTTGTCTATTCCATGCAATTCCATATCTATTCTATCCAGTCTGTGTAAAACCATTCTGGCATCGGTCTTCCAACCGTTTGTGTCCATGTTAGGATCAGTAGGGGGTGTCATCAGCTAAACTCCTGTATTACGCTGTACTCGATTTCCCCTTGGTCTAGTTTTTCGTTTATCCATTCTGCGTCACCTCTGTTAGCTAGCATGTCAAGGACATGAAGAACTACATGGCGCTCACCTTCTCTAAATGCTGTCTCAGTAGAATCACCAGGGACATGACTACTACGCCCCATGTGAAAAGTTGCCATAAGATCAGCCAAAACGCGTCCACCCGCCTCTGACGAGAAAACTGTTTCATAATCCTCTCTCCTTCTTTTATGGCCATTTGCTTGCTTAGACACCTAGTCCCCCTAACGCCCCTAGGTCTACAGCAGCTGACGCACCGTCCTTCGCAGCAGAAGCAGCTTGTTGTGCCATCATCATCTGCTGTTGCTGTTGTTCTTGTTGTGCCTGCTGTTGCTTCATCTCTTCTACTTCTCTCTCGGTCTTCAAGAACGACGGGTCTACGTTGTTTGCTGTTAACAATGAACGGAATATACCATCTATATCTAAATTCTGCATGACTTCTGGATTTACTTGAAGTAATACTTGTGCTGCGCTCATAGCCTGCATAAACGATTGCGTCACACTAGCTCGTCTTGTTATAGCCATAGGACTGACATAATTGATTTTTATGTTAGCATTTCCTACAGCCTCTGGTGGCTCTGCAAGAAGTCCTTTACTAAGCATCCATCCAAAAGTTCTGGAAATGATTGGGTTGAGCCATTCTGCATACAGCCTCGAAAGAATAGGAGATATCACCATAAGACCCTGTTGCCTACGCTCTACAATCTCTGTAGCAGTCATTCGGTCTAGTTCTGGCAGTGAGAGCCTGTCGGCAAAGAAAGCCTTCTGAATCTTAGCTTCTTCTCTATCCATTAACTCATGACCTATATCTGGGCGTGAACCACTGTTAAATGGTTGGGGTATATCTCTGGTACCCTGTCTAACGTACATGATTGAGCCTGGAGACGTTCTGATGGGGCCTTCCATACTTCCGGCACCTACAATCACAGGAGGGCGTACAGCCAATTCTGAGGCTTCTAGAATCGTCCTAGCCATAGCGTTCACAACCTTGATTGTGGGCAAGACTTCCATAGCAGGGGAGCGACCATAGGTTTCTTCTGCAGCCTTGCTCCATCGAACGATAATATATGGGTTTTCATCAAAGCCACCCTCACTGAGCGTGTGCTTCGCATCCACTTCATAGTAACAGGAAGCCCAAGGTTTATTGCCCTTGTCTTTCCTTCCATACTGCCGATCCATACGTTCATAGACATGATGGAGGATGGTGACTTCCTTATCCTTTTTCTCTGGGTCTTCGAACATAGATTTGCATTCATCACTACAGTTCTCTAATCCAAATTTCTCAACCACTTCCCATATGGGCATCTTAAATTCACGGAACACATCTACTATGTCACCCTCGTCACTAGACTTGAGGTACATACCACTTAAGTCTCTAGCTTGGAACTTCATTACCCCTTTGGTCTCTTGAGCCAGGATTATGCCTGTTCCAAACGATACTAAGTCAAGTGCTACCTCATGTGCTGAGAGAGAGAAGTTACTGTTCGTGTTATCAAAGTAAGAGAGCATGCGATTCGTAGAGTCGTATAACCACTCCCTAACCTCATGCATCTTGTTAACATTTTCATCTTCTGTTGTAAGTTCGAACCACCTAATACCAGTGTTGAACAACATACCCTCTAGTGCTGCTGCTAACTGAACTGCAGCTTCTGGTGCTGTTGTATTGTAGATGAGGGCGCGTCTCTGACTACCCTTAGATTTCTTTTCCTCGAACTCTCTTGAGGGGAGAACATAGTCCGCTATATCTTGCCAATGGTTATCCCAGTTAACTCGATCTGACTTCGCTCTCTTGAACGCCTTAATTGCCTGTTCCGGTTTAAGTGCCATGATTTACTTCTTCTTTTTCTTTTTCTTAGATTGCATACTCTTATTTTTACTTGAACTCATTACCGACAGGTTCTTAGAGGAGTTGTTTTTTGGGTTATGATCTTTATGATGAACATCCTTACCATCACCCTTCGACACCTTACCCTTACTCATTAGGGTACGACGAGCCTTGTTTCTGCCTGCCCTACGCTTCTTCTGCTCAGACTTTGCATGGTATTCATCGTATTCTTTTCTATAGTTACGCGCCATTTAACTACCCATCAGTGTCTTACCGCCAGAGTTTGCACCCTCTGTAGACATAGTTCCGCCCATTGTTCCACCTGAATAACCACCTGCTCGTAAACTAGAGTGACCAGAACGAGCCATACGTCTCCGCATATCCATTTGTTGTCGTTTTGATTTTGCCGAACTAGATATAGGTACAGCGGGTGTCTGAACTGGTGTTGGTGGTTCTATAGGTGCAGGGCCTCCGTCTCCACCAAATATAGTTGCTAAAAAACTCATAATTATCTCCTTAATATGATTTAACGGCCCCTGTTGTTTGACCTGTTTTCTTTTTCTTATTCATTAGAGTTGTATTTCTACTTGTTTCTGGTTTAGGTTTTGGTGCAGGCTTTTTATCTTTGCCACCAAATAGGTTGCCAAACAATCCTTTTTCACCAAATGCGCCGTATTTTAGTATTCCACTCATAACTTAAAATCCTTGCAGAGGGTTATAGTTTGAGTAATCGACACTACTCTGCCTAGTAGCGAACTCGTCTTCATGTGTCCTAGCGCATCGAAGCATCATGATTGCATAACGCGTGGCGGACTCGATATCATCCCTCTCTGGGACAATTTTACCATCTTTTCTGTGTAACATTCTTTTTTCTTCAAACCACTCACTAAGGTGATTAAATACCTTAAAACGGCCTGTACGCATCCGTTCCAGTATCTCCAAGGTAATTGGCTCCCTTGCTTGTCCACCACCTTTTGCGTCGTCGTATCTCGCAGAGAAGCCCAGCATATTTACATCTTGCGCCTGGTACTGGTCTTTTAGGGCTACTCCACCACCTTTGTCTCTTATCATGCCGTCGTGAGGCCAACTTACTGGTATCCACTTCCCACGGCTTTTGATTGCTTGAGCATGGTATGCCGCAGTCTGACCACGCTCTTTGTAACAGTCATACACATAGATAATATCCGCATCAGCGTCGTAAGCAATCCAACAAGCTGCAGCAGGGTGATCTATACCAAAGTCAATGCCACAGACACGCCTGAAGTAGTCAGGTATCTCAAATGGCTCACACATAATCATCTCGTCAGGAACAGCGTAGACACCACCTGAACCCATCATTGGAACACCCTTGGCACGAGTGTCTCTTTCATGCTCTGGGTAACTAGATAGCAACTGGGATTTAGCCTGCTCATCCAAGTGAGGAGCATCGTCCCATGTCACATTCTTATAGTAGATTCCTGAGCCACCATCTGTAAAGTGCTTAATGACTTCTGATAATCCGAACAGGGGAGTCCGTGAAAAGATGACCAGACCATTCTTATCTAGGGTTCTGGTAAGCGACTCAGTGTAAATTTCATAGTCGGTTGGTTCTTCGTCGAGCCAAACTCCATCTCTAGCAACACCCTGGAACTTGACGGGGCCTTGCTCGTACGACTTGAAAGTGCATAGGCTCGTACCACCAGAAACGTGCTTAACACGAATAGTATCCATAACATTGGGGACACCACACTGCCTCCAACCATAATCAACAATACAATTAGCAGGAATCCAACCCGTACCATCTGGTGCTTTCTCTCCCTCAATCATGCCGCCAACTAAAGCCATTTGGAGGATGTCTCTGCATAGCTCGTTAGTTGGTGCTGCCACAATCCAATCAGTTGGTTGTGTGAACTGTCTACCCGCCCACCATTTCGGGTACTGTCCAGTTAGGTGGATTGCTACTTCCGCTGCAGCAGTTCGAGTCTTCCCTACCCGATTGCCTGCAATAATAGCTCTTTCCCTATGATCAAATCCGTGGTCATGGAAATCCTTCTGCCAGTCGTAAGGCCCTCCTATCATTCCATTGTCATAGGTGTCACCGTAAACTTCGGTGAGTTGGTTCTGCATGGTTGATTTAACCTGCTCTTGTAATAGTTCTAATAGTTGTTTTTCTAAATCACTCATCTGCTAACCATATTATAGAGGTTCTTAAGTTGTAATTATCTGGATATTTTATTTGCCCATCAGGGAGAATTGTTTCTGTTGCTTTACATGTAAGGTCTAGGAAATGACCTACCGAGCTAGTGCCACGAATATACGCAACTGGATGACAAGTTGTATTAGTCTCACCAAAAGGAATCGCATCTTCAGTGTGGTTTACAAAACTATACGCACAGGCAAATGCCTTTCCTGCATCTGTATGACCACCCTTAACGGTAGTATCTTGAGTTCTATAGGAATATCCTGGTTTAGCAAATATATGCGGGTTTGTCCACCACCTTTCAGTGTTTCCCGCATGAGTAAGCATAACAGAAGACTCAACAGGATTTGTTGGGTCTGGCTCACCACTAAAAGGAGATCGTACATGAGAATAGTTCCAGGGCTGCCAGTAAGCCTTCCTTGCAGTAGCATTGTTTACTTGAAGTTTTAGGTCAGTTGCCTCGCCAGTATTTGACCAGAACCTCATAAACCTAGATGCGCCTGAAGCATTTGGGTCGTATATAGCAATCCTTAGAATGCCACTCCTTTTATTCAGTGCATCTAAGAATAGGTCTTTGATATCGAAATCGTTGTACTGACCTGTTGTCATACCTCCAGAGCCTCCACCCACAGCCATAGTGTATACAGGAAGTTCGTGATCTAACTCTTTGTCTGGGTCAAATGTTCCGCCTCCCCAATTCCAATCAGGTGAGCCTGCATTTCCATTTGGATTTGCCCAACTAGCTCCATCATGATTGTAACTATTGCCTGATGCCCCAGTACCTTGCGTGAACGAGTTTTTCACCCTCTTAATAACAAAGTCTCTATTTGCTGACGATTGTAGTACGGGGTATATTCTTAGCAAAACACTAACAAGGGTGTCATCTGTGTAGTCAGCAGCAGACAGTGAACTCAAGTCAAACTCAAGTAAAGGTATTCGGTTTTGGCTAGTCTTTCCTGTTGCGTACAGGCGTGTTTCTCCACCCGCATTTAGATCTGTATCATTCTCTTGTATATATGTTGCCTTCGAAGCTGAGTATGTGGTTGTGGTAATAGAGCTAATAGCCCCATCTGTACCAGTGCCAGTTACATTATGAAGGTACTTGTTATTTCCAGGAACATCGTCTAACCAACGGATTGTCTTCCAAGCCCACTTGTCATCGTATTGATACTGGAGAGTATCCCCCACATCTCCTTTTGCAAGGGTGGGCATCTGCTTTACTGTTCGCCATGCTTTGGCACTAGAACCAACTGAAAGATACATAGGATTGTCTGTAGGGTACGCAGGAGCAAAGTCTGGAGGAGATACCCAAGTAGGAACACCTTGATTGTTTACCTGCAAAACTTTTGATGCTGAACTTGGGAATGGAACATCAAAAGCATCTCTCCAAGTAACAGAGGTGGTACTCTCAGCATAAAGGACTTTACCAGTGCCTGAAAGACTTGCGTCTACTGTTGTCACTGCAGGAGGTATATACCCTTTCTTAGAGTATGTCGATTGTAGGTAGTTGAGTGTGGAAGCATCAGTATCTTCTGTAGGCTCTGCTACATTCATAATTTTAGCTGCATTTAAGTCCCACACGTTCCCTGATACTGACAGCGAGTTTTGTGCTGCCAATGTGATTCGGTCTAGCGCATTCTCAAGAAGGTCATTGGTAAACTCCTTCTGTATATTAATTGTCTGCGTTCTGTCTGATGTCCTATAGACTGTTACTACTTGCACTCCAATAGCAGTAGAAAACGTAAGCGTAATTGTGTT
>Ga0163179_10003135_pt1 | contig 11315 bp, 3 predicted proteins | sample AtlANTMetagenome_FD_109643 | JGI IMG/M metagenome (GOLD analysis project Ga0163179, IMG submission 109643) | Marine eukaryotic phytoplankton communities from the Atlantic Ocean - Atlantic ANT 2 Metagenome | ecosystem: Environmental > Aquatic > Marine > Oceanic | place: North Atlantic Ocean... | reverse complement strand
TCTGCATAATCGACAAGAGGTGAACCAAGTGATGAGTTTCTTCTTACTTCTACTCTTAAGTTTGCTGACGCTATACCTGTATTAAGTCGTATAAGTTTAGGAGATACGTTAGTTATTACTTGATATTGAGCCGATCCTGAGCCTTGAGTGATCTTGCTGAAGTTTAGAAAGACCTCAATATGTTCTTCTTTGATGTAAGGGAAGGTGAACTGAAAGTCAGTAGTACCCTGTGCTGACGAAGAATTTACTATGTACGATGCTGTGTAACTCATGGCTTAGTAATTGATTGACTCCTCGAATTCCCCAATTGTAGGGGCAACACCCCTAGATAGATCACTTACTGCTTGATTTTCTTTTTGTTGCTTCTGATATAGATACCCAATACTTTCTGTACCTTCGCTATTTCTGCTTAAGAATATCTCTTTTGCTTGCATTTTATATTCGTTAATAAGAGCGTTTATAAGGATAGGAGCAGTCTTTTGATTTATTTCTTGATCGTAGCTTTCAAACTTTTTGTATTCTGAACTCTGTATTAATCTTCGTAAAGCTTCGTGCATTGTTACGTTCCCATATTTTGCAATTCTTACTTCCTTAGTTCCTATTGTGATTAGTTCTTCTACTTCTCCTGAAGTTAATACTCTATTTTTTAAATTAAACATTCTTCTGTCCCAAATGTTGTAAGTATTACCTCGGCCTCTTAATCTTAAAAATTCTTCGTCAACAATATCTGTCGTCTTATATCTTTCTTTTGTTGCACCTAATGGACTTACCCATGCGTACAACATTTTCAACCAAGGTGTTTCTTTTGGAAATGCACTTACCCCTGGTACTGCGTTCATAAAGATAGGCTCACCTTTTGTTGGATGTAAAACCAAAGGTTGTGTACTTGATAATCCTGGTGTTCTTAAGGCTAGTGTTTTCAAGAAGTTTAAGACTGGGCCAAAGGCTCCATCACTTTCGTCAATCCTTCTAGCGTAAGGATCTGCTGCAATACGAGCAGTATTCATAAACTGAGGATAAAAGCCTGCCAATCTGCTAGTGACATAGCGTTCTCCTATTGCTCTTGCACCTCGCTTTGTTCTTGCATCTCCATCAGCTATTTCAGAAATAACATCCATAAGATCACTCATTCCACCTAGTCCAACTTTTGTGAATTGACCAATACCCATATCTCTTGCTTGTTTGCCAATCAAAATTGCTGCCATCCCATATACGTTTTCTCTTTGATCTTCATCTAATCTTGCTGCATTTTCTGTAAACACAGCAATAGAGGCAAAGACATTAGCTAATTGGTCAAACATTGTGATGTCGTAATAAGGCGACCAAGTGTTTGTAAAAGGAATTTTGAAACGAACGCTCCAAGGCTGCCATCCTCTTTCTCTTCTTTCTTTTTCTTCCAACGGATCAAGTGTCATGCCTGGGCCTGTAAATTCCATGTATCCACTCTTTTGCATCATCACACCCATTGATAAGGTCATCCATCCTGTCGCTACTTCTCCTATCGCTCTTGATCTAGTGAAATGATCTTCACTCTTTATATCTCTCCAATAACTATCAACTAACATGTTCGCCCCTGGTGTCATTCTCATTGCTGATTTAACAAGGTTCGTTGGTGTTCTGTTGATTGGGTGAAGGATATAACCGACAAAAGGAATATTGGCAACACCTTCCCCTGCCTTGCCTGGAAGGTTTGTAATTTTGTGCATACTTTTCATTTCTTGACTTGGCTCTGGTGACTCTTTCACCCAATTATTTGCTCTTTTTACAATGTCAGAAGCATCAACTAATCCTTCTTCTTGTGCTTTTCTTACTCCGTACTGAAAGGTTCTTGTCTCTGGCTTTACTTCTATATCATCTGTAAAGTTTACCCAGTCCATTGCTTTTTTGGCATGGGCACCTTTTAGTCGTCCGTTCCTTATAACTTCTCCATTAGCAAGATCTATGTCTTGGAAGTGGGCTTTTAATATTGTATCTACTCTGGATTCTGCCCAGTCCCATGCAGCCTCTGAACCAATTTCAAATCCCTTTTGATCTGCTTTAAATAGTTCTTGATCCATCAACCTTGCCCACTCAGTAGAAGGGCCAACCATTGCAGCCCAGAAAGTATCTAACCCACCCATGATTCGACCAGGGACTGTTGTTGCTGCTCCTGTGTATCTCATTGCTAGAGCTAAAGGATTTTTATTGCCGTCTAAATGCCACTCTGTTCCGTCTGTCTGTTCTCTTAGTCGAGACTTCATTCCTTCTAATTCAAGTTGATCTACTACTCCTGCTTGTTTTATTCTTCCAGCTTCTTCTGTATAACCTCTTCCTAAGTTAACTAACACTTCATTTTGTCGCATTGAAGTCACCATCATTCGCACTGCGTAAGGCAAGTTTTGCCCGTACTGTTGATATAGTTTTACGTTTAACATTTGTCTCCTTTGCGATAATCTTGTTTGTTCAGGATTCATAGGAGCTAACGGATTAAGTTGTTGCATCCCTTCTCCTAATATCTGGTTAATAGGTAAAGTTAATGCCCTGTAACCACTTCCTGCAAATACCTTCATCCATGTTCTCATGGAGAAGAAGATCATATTTCTGTAAAGACTTTGTGCTACATTTTTCTTAAGTTGTCCTTTTGGAATACCTTCTAAAAGATCACTTGCTGGCTTTCTTGCTTTAGGATTGCTTGCGTATTCGTAGCTGATAACTGATAACATATCAAGCAATTCTCTTGTCTCTTGATCTATTTTTCCAGCTTTAATTTTATCAATAATTCTCTTAGGAATTTTAGAGCTAAAGCTTGAGCCTGGTTCTTTATCTTGAAGCGAGCTTTCTATCATCTGTCTTACAGATGTTTCAGATGTTCTTTCTGGTGCTGGTGCTGCATTTGAACCAATAGCCTTGTTAGCAGAGTCAATATCAAATATCGCAATTTGATCTCCTGCTGCTGGATTATTTATAAAGTCAGTTCCATACCTAATACCTGAATAACCTCTTTCTGCTAAATAGTCTTGTACTCCTTGTTGCTGCTCTGGTGATATTTGGAAACCATCTTTAGTCTTCTTGGTTTTACCAAAGCCAATATCTTGTATAAATTTCAACATGTCTTTATTCCTTTCGACAAGATCAAGGATTCTTACGTCTTCAGGTATTCCACCAAAGACTTCAGTTTCACCAGGGGTTGTTTCTGTAGAAAAATAAGCAGCGTCACCTACTGCTCCTTTCTGTGGTGTTAAACCATTTTCGACACTAGAGGTTGCAGCCTTGTCAGTCGTAGAGAATTTAATTTGTACGCCTCTATTCATTGCAGGGTAGATAGCGTCTTCATGTGTAACTTGTCCAAGTCTTAGTATTTGACCTGACTTTCTAGTAACTTTTGTCCAAGCAGTATCGAGCTTGAATTGATCCTCCCATCTTGCTAATAATCTTTCTGCTGCTTTATTCTCAACTTCTGGAGTACCAGCACGAAGGTAATCAGTATTTGCAACATTTAATTGCTCTAGGTTCCATTCCCTGTGAAATAACAATCCAGCAGTTGCGTACAACTCGTCTTGAGATTCAAAATCTCCTTTCCTTGCTCTTAAAATATTATTGAATGACGTTTCAGGATTAGCACCGTTATTAATAAATTCTCTGGCAGCTATGTCCATTAATTCTGCAACAGTGTAATCAGGCATATTCGTTACGTCAGCCCTATTTCCTAGCAATGCTCTCAGTGCTTCTTCTAAATTTTTATTCATTGATATAAGTTCTACGCTTTCTCTTGAGATGTAGTCAGTCTTTCCAGTGCGACTAATAAATCTACGAGTGTTTGATTTCATCGCTTCTTCTATAGACCCACCGTTCTCTATAAATTCACGTTGCCTTCTTGCTCCATCAACAATATCTTCAGGGTCTACTTCGTAGTCTGTCATTGGCTTTTGCATCCCTCTTTTTTTGGGAACTCCAAACACTTCTTTGGATTCTTTGTTAACTGCGTCATCAACTCCTCTGTAAGGAGAAGCATATTCACCTTTTACAATTTCTGTTTGAGCGTCAAAAAGTTCATCCCATGTCTTATATCTTTGACCGCCAAAGTACTTCTTAACTTCAAAAATAAGATCTTTTAATTTTTCAAGAGGTCTAGCCCAGTCAGGTACTTTTTTATCTGTAACGTAATCTGCTCTTACGTTATCCCACACCATAGAAGCGTAGGAAACAGCTTCTGTTAAAGGTATTTTTGTTGAGTCAAGCCAAGGTGCAGCCTTTCCAGCAATTTCTCTGATTTGCTTCTCGCCTTTTTTAAAGAGAAGGTACTCAGATTCTTTAAGGAATCTTCTATACATTCTGTGTGTCGCTTCATGTATAGCCGTAAGTTTCATTTGACTGAATGACCTTGGCTTTCCTCCAGAAGTCATTGCAAGCGTGACAATATCTTGTGTCGGATCTGAAAGATCCATTCTTCTAAATGATCCAGACAAGGAAACTTTTTGTCCTATCTTTCCTGCGTAGCTAGGATCTTTTGCTGCCTTAGATGCTGATACGATGTCATCTAAACTTTCGACAATTTCTATTCTTACTTCTCCACCACCGAATAGTTTTACAATTCTTCTTAGCTCATCTATCTGTTCAGGCGTAAGGCTAGGTCTTCTATTTATGTACTCATCACCAATACCGAATAATGCTGGCCCGTCTGCCATGTAGTCAGCATCAACTCCTTTAAAGTTTTGATCTGGAATAGTTACATCAAGTCCAGCAGTATTGTCAGGTGAAGCACTTGCACTACCTGTTTGATCTTTTACTAATTGCTTTAACTTGGCATGAACGACAGTTCCATGTGCTTTGATTTCGTCAGGGCTGTATCCTTGCTTTTTAAGTTCTGCAATAATGCGATCTTCTCCTGCGGATTTCTGTTTCTTATTTCTAATAATGTATGCAACTTGATCTAGTTCAGATTCAAAAGTTAAAGCAGCCCCACCATAAGCAGGCTTCATCCTCTTTAATTCGTTAGGAAGTTCAAAGGCTCTAGCTATTCTTGCGTCTGATTGAGCAAGAGTTTTTAAAGTATTTCCAAGTGCTTGTGTAAGTTTTCCTCCTGGCCTTTTCCCTTGTGGAGCTAATAAATTTTGTATGTAATTTCTGTTTTCTGTAAAACCTAAAACAATTTTTTCAAGTATTTCTCTATCTGCCTCTGCTGGATTTTTGTCATATATTTCTTTCATTAATTGATTCATGTGATTATCAATCTTTTTCAATAAAGCGTTTAAGTCTTGGTCACGTTCACCTTTATAAACTTTTACTATTTCCCATTTTAAATCGTCAGTTGTTTTATTTATCTTTTTATATTTCTCAGGAGGGTTCTCTCTCCATTGATCAAGTTGATCAAGTTTATCTCCTTGTAGGTCTAAAGGTTTCTTCTGTATCTCTTGAGGGTTGGTAGTTATCGGATTAGTTCTTGCCTTTAATTCGTTTTTGGCTGCAATTCTATAGTTGTCAAAGCTTTTGTATATTTGCTCTAAATAAAGTTCTGTTCGATCTCCTTCTTCTAAGTTAAATATTTTGTCGTCTATAGCATCCATTTGATTATCTATTCTTTTTATTAAATCTTGAATACCTCCATCTGCTAATCCTTTCAATCCTTGAGGATTATTTAAGGTCATAGATATTTCTTTTCCTTCTTCAAAAAATGATTGATACTCTGGATCTTTTCTGAAATCAGCAAAAGTTTTAGCAGCAGGAGCCATCTTTAATGTTGGCTGTCCAGTCCTAGCAAATTCAAGTGTTTCTTTAATCTGTGGATAGTTTTCAGTCACTACCTTTTTGGCTGTATTCTTTCCTTTAACCAGTCCAACTAAGTCAGTAATTAAATCTGTTAATGGCCCAGATTGACCAGCTAATTTATTAAAAGCAGCTAAACTTTGTGTCGCTAATTCTCTTCTTGACTGGCTACCTTCTACTGTAATCTTGTTACCAGCACCTTCTAATATGTTTGCAGTTGCTTCTGAAGAAGCAGGTCTAAGTGCAATTATTTCTTGGTTTAATAGTTTTACTATTTCAGTTCTGACATCTAATATTTGCTTTGCATTAGTTGATTTAAAGAAGTTGCCTAACCCTGGGATTACACCAGCTTCTTCTTTTACGCTGGCATTAGCAGCCATTTGAATTGCTTGTTCAATCTTCTCAGCAGACCATTTACCTTTACCAGCAGTGACAGCGACATCGTTAATTATGTCTGGGCTTATATCTAAAGAACCTAGTGCTTTTGCTTTTGCTTCTGAAAGTGTTCCTTCCATTAGCTTTGTGAACAAGTTATCTGGTAAACGAGAGAAAGCGATTGCTTTGTTGACTGTGTTATCAGTTAGAACAATTCCTTGTGACGCTAAATCTTGAGGAGTGGAACCTGTGTTTCTTATAAAGCGAGCAGCATCGACAGCAGCAAGTTTGCTCTCTGCCATGTTTTGTAAAGCACCTTGGTTGCTTGCTTCCTTTGCAGTAGCAGCGTCAAGGTATCGGACGACCATTTTTTCTCGTCCAAATCTTTTTGCAGCATCTAGTCTGTTATGTCCATTAACGACATAGACCTTATTCGCAGGGCCAATCTCTCCATTTACATCTCTCCAGACGCTGATAATTCCACTAAGAAATTCTTGATAGTTTTCTATATCTTTAAGTGAACCACTGACTCCACTTTTTTTAAGTTTTCCAGCAGCTTTTACTTGGAATACGTCTGAGTTAACGCTTATTTCTTTTGTTGAAAGTTCAGTTACTTGATCAGGTGTAGCTTTCTGAACGGCTGGAACGACACCTTTATTACTTAAGTCTTGGCTCTGGTCGGATGTAATCGTTTCATTTTCTATAACTTGAGAGCGAGATAGATCTTGATACGCCTCTTCTTGTTGTTTCTCGGCTACTTTTATTTCTTGGTCGTAATCTATTCTTTGTTGTTCTTCGTATCCACTAGCCCATAAAGGATCTTCAGTCTGTTCTCTTAAAGGATAAGGTGAAGTATTTGTTCCATTTCTTCCTGTAATGCTTTTTGTCGGAAGAGTTTTAACCTCGACAACTTCTTTGCTAGATGTTGCAGGATCTGAGTTCTTGACTGTTTCTTTTAATGACTTAGCTTTTTCTTTTAATGCTTTAGCCTTTTTAAGGAGATCAATTTGTCTAGTCCTTGTAAGCAGTTCTGCCAGCCTTTCTTTATATACATTGTTAAATTCTCTTGCTACGCTTCTTCCTCCTTTCTTGATCCCAATTCTCCCTAGTCTTCCAAGTGCCCCTCCGTACTCAAATCCAATGCCAGGAAAAGGATCAAATACAAAGTTAACTATGTCGTTTTTTAATCTTGCAATACTTGCTGGATCAGTAGGATTAACAGCTAACAGGTTTGCACCTGGAACTCCCATCTCATCAAGAGTGTTAGCCAAGTTTCCTTCATGTGGTTCTTGTAAAATATTTCCAGCTACTGCACTAGGAACCGCACCTTCGTAAGCACCTTTAACAACCCTCCATCCTCTTATATTTTTACGTTTCATATTGGCGGCAAGGTTCTTAGGGTAATTGATGATATTCCCTACCTTTTGATATTTTTTTAGCTTTTCAGATGCAGTGAGATACTCGTCAAACGATGCTGCACTTGTTGGTCTTGGCTTGATTTTGTTTTGAATACCCCTAGAGATTTTCCCTCCTCCTTTTCTGACTCCAATAGTCATACCAATAAAGGCAAGAAGATCTCCAGCCATGTGTTCCCCATGACCTGTTGTTGGAACTTCTGGGATTGGCTTATCAAAAAATAAGAAGTTGTGATCTGGTTTGTCTGCTGAAGTTGTTTCTCCGTGTGCCCACCAAGGAGCCTTATCAAGTCCAAGTTTTTTGTAGCCAAGAATATTTTCATATTCTGTTGGGTCATGTTTTCCTCTTAGCTCATCAATAATTCTGTCGTTTCCTTCCTGCAATGTTGTTCTTACAGCCTGCGAACCTGCTCTTGTCATCCATCCAAGTGGGCCTTCATTCTCTAATGCACTTTCAAATCCTTTAACTATGCCTGTGTTTTCAACTCCAACAAAACCTCCTGTCATGTCAGAAGATTCTTTATTGTCTTCTATTTTTAAAGGTGTTTCTTTCTCTGGTAGGACATAAACCTTACGCTCTTCCCCTGTCTCTTCATCCGTAATTGTCTGAAAGGGCATGACCTACTCTCTTTTTGCTTTTCATTATAGGCTGTTTAGTTGCTCAAGCTTTTGTTTAGTTGCTTTGTCTACTGGTACTCCATGTTTCTCAAATTGTAAAATCAAAAAGGTTCCTAATGGTCTGTCTGCTTTTTCTAAAACTTTTCTCAACTTTTTATTAATCTTGCCATTCCAAGCTTCATCTGCAATTAATTCTAAAAGAGATGTTTCAAACATTGGTTGACGACCATCTATATGTGTTTGAAGTATTCCTCTTTCTCTTGGCATGTTGCTGTTTAAATTAGCAAGATCTTCTAACTCATCAAAAGAATCTTCTGAACTGCCTTCAATAACTGCTTCTTTAGTTTGATCCCAAGGCTGTTCTGCTTCGTAAACTAATCCTATACTTTTCATCGTAATTGCGTCACTTATTTCTTTTTTAATATCTGCTTCTGTTTTGTTTTTTTCGATACCCTCGGCAATTATTTTTGAAACTATTTCATTTGCTTTTATTTCTGCCTGTGTGAATAAGTTAAGTTCTTTTTCTGTGCTTGTTCCATCGTAAGAAAGAGGGCTTTCAGCATACTTGTTCCATAGTTGTCTATATTTTTTTACGTGGTTTTTTTCTAGGTGATCGTAAAATCTTTTTTCGTAAGTGCCTGCCAACTTCCCAATTTTTAACTCCATTTCTGTCGCCCATTTCATAGCATCTGGTCTTCCGTAGTAATCATTCTTGAACAAATTTATTTTGTTTAACATTAAAGAGGCGGCCCTATTCCCTTTATCCCCTCCCCTGCTTGCTTCAGCTATATGTTTTGTAATGTTAGCCTTGCCTTTTTCAATTTCAAAATCATCAACCTTAGAAAATTTATTAAAAGCTGTTCTAACAAAAGCTATTTTACTGTAAGTAACAATTCCATTTTCTCCGTTAGCTAATCCATCGGCAGAGATTTTATCTATTAGATCGTCAACTTTTTGTGCTGCATCTCTATAAGCACCTTTATTCTTAGGATCTTTGTCATTAAGTAACGACAAAATACTGTCACCGTTTGCATCTTTTTCTAAAAATTTTTCTAAAGATGCTCTGTTGCCATTAAAGATTTCTGCGTTCTCTGCCTTTTTATCAGCATCAAATATCTGAGCTTTAACAGTATCAATAAATGTATCTAGCCAAGGCTGCCCACCTTTTGAATTTACCCATGAAAGATTTTCATTACGAGTTCGGGTGATAGTACCGTCCTTATTAATTACTTCTGTGTACCTATCTTTTCCAGGGCCAATCATTAAACCATTGATAACTTTCTTAAGAACATCTGTGTTATACGACTTGTTGCTTGTAGCAAAATATCTAAACAAAGAAGTAGGAAGTCCAAGTTCTAATTGTTCTCTTTGTTTCTCTGTTAACCCTGGCAATTTAATTCTTGGATCATCTAATAATCCTTGCAAAACAGGAATACTTCGTTCAACTGCTGCTTCTCCGTTCTCAGCTAAATCTTGTCCTATGTTGTCAATAGTTTGTGTCCTAACAATACCGTATTCGTTAATAGTGTAGTTAGCGTAAGCTTTGTCTTGTCTTGCTTTATCTTGAGCAATACTATTAACAAGAAAGTTTTTTGATTCGTTATGTTCTCTGCCTGATAAATCTATATCTCCATAGATATTATCTTTTTGCCATTGAACATATTCATTACTACTTGAACTAAATGACTCTAGGGGTTGATCCCCTACCATCGCACCAGTCGCTAAGTTAGAAAGATTAGAAGCATTTCTAATAACTTGTTGCTTCTTAACTTCAGACTCAATATGTCTCTTTAATCTTCCGTCACCCTGTAGTTGAGTAATAATTTTTTCAGCACCAGTTCTTTCTTTAATATCATTCTCAGGATTGCTTGCGATATTAATCATCTCTTTACCGATAGAAGCTAAAGTCTCTTCTGGAGTGCGACCTGTCTTAGCTGTTTGATCAACAATTGCCGCAGCTTCTAGTTTTAGTTCTTCGTTAACATCTTTCTGATAACCAAGATAAGAATTAACAGCGTTTTGTAAGTTTGTATTTAAAGAACCTAGTGACTGAGATAAGTTTTGTAAGTTTGTAATCTCTGCTGGTTCAGAAAGCCTTGCAAGCTCACCTAACTGAACAGCCCCAGGTGCATTAGGTCTACCTGTTCTTACAAAAGAATCGACAGGTGCAGCTTGAGGGCTAAGACTAGGTGCTTGAATTTCTAATCCTTTGAGAGGAGTAGCGACAGAGCCAGTAGCTTCATCGCTGTAAGCTTTCTTCTGAGATTGAAGACCTTTTTGTGTAAATTTTGCCATGAGTTATAAGAAAGAATATCCACCTGCTTTAGACCATAAGTCAGCTTCCTTAAGTCCTGCATGTGTACTTAGTCCTGTACTTGCTCCACTTAATCCAGCACTTAAAACTCCTAACATTCCTGGCCCACTTACTTTCCCTCGTTTTATAGGTTTCATAGGATCTAATATTGTTCGTTCTAAGTATGGTTGTTGACTTGCAATCCGACTAGCTCTTTCTACTCCTGCCCCACGTTTTTGTTCTTTTATTTGTTGACCACTAAAGGCTAAATTCTGATCAGTTGCATAATCAAATGCTGCTTGTTGTCGTTGAACATCAGCAATAAGGTTTTGAATACTGTTTCCTACTCGACCAGCAGCTACTACTTCACCTTTAGCTTGCAATGCAGCAAGTGAAGTTTTTCTTTTCTCTGCTCCTGCTGCTGCTCGCTCTTGCATAAGTCGTAAATTTAATGCAGCAATATCACTTTCATAAGCCATGTTTGCTAAGTCAAAGTTCTGAGCTATTACATCTTCTTGTAGTTGTTTTTGCTGTGCTTCACCAGTTCTTGCAGATTGTGCTTGCAGAGTGTTGTACTGGAACTCCTGCTCTGCTGCTTGATTTTGAAATTCTATCTGTGCGTTCTGTGCCCTAGTCGCTGCTTGCTGCTGCATGATGCTCAGACCTGCTGACATCACACCCATAATTATTGCTGCTGGTGCACACATAATTAGATCCTCACAAACTCATAGAACAGACGACTCTCTGGCCCATATTCTGAGTGCTTTTTAATGAATGTAAATCCCATCCATTGAAGCCATCTGACATGAACTTTGTTTCTAGCATCTACTACATTAAATAATACAGGATACTCCTGAATAATCTTGTCTAGT
>Ga0163179_10003134_pt1 | contig 11315 bp, 10 predicted proteins | sample AtlANTMetagenome_FD_109643 | JGI IMG/M metagenome (GOLD analysis project Ga0163179, IMG submission 109643) | Marine eukaryotic phytoplankton communities from the Atlantic Ocean - Atlantic ANT 2 Metagenome | ecosystem: Environmental > Aquatic > Marine > Oceanic | place: North Atlantic Ocean... | reverse complement strand
GACTTCATACAGTTGGCCAATAACTTCTTCCCATGTATATTGGCGAAATTCACCCCAGTGAAAGTTTATTCCACGAAAACCCCATCCGAATATATCCGTTACCGCAACTAGTGGATTTTGATCATAACGAAGATTAGGTGTTTTGGGTGCATATACAAAAATATAAAATTTTCCTACATCTGGACTTGATACTTCACTACTTCCAAGTGCATCCATTAATTCTAACATCAAGTCATCTGGACTTTCAGTTCCTATTAAATTATCTCTTATGGTGTTTAGACGATTCATCTCGTTATACCTAATTCTTTTTCTGTTAATATCTTAAATTCATATCCTCTATCAAGACAATATTCTTCAGCTGCCTTCCACTTTGCTTGATTCTGGGCATATTGACGAACTTCGTAAATATATGTTCGTGTTTTCTTTTTCTGTGGTTTTGGTTCAATACACTGTCTTTTTGGTTTTACTTCAATAATATATTTTTTTATTTGACCAGTGCTTTCTTTAACTTTAATATAGAAATCTGGAAAGTATCTATGAACCTTGTTGTCTAAAGGAGATCTATAAGGAAGACAAAATTCTTCACTTCCCCATTCTAAAATATTTCGATTACTATCACAATATTTCATAAATTTAAGTTCCCATAAAGAACGGTAAATTATGTTTCTAAAGTTACCTTTGTATTTTAATGGGTTATTTGGTTGATATCGACCCTTATAAGACATCTAAATAGAAATAATAATATATGTATATTTAGAGTGGCAGGACTTATTTCAAAATATAAAATGAATACACTTACCAAATTGGATATTGGTAAGTTAGCAATGAATAACCAATATCAAGTTAATATATCAGGTATAACTCAAGATTTGCAAGGATATTTGGGTAGATATTATGATTTACCTAAAAATTATTCTACTGGTACTGATATTGGAATAATGTGTTCTGAAGCTACATTACCCACAAGTTCATTTGCTACAGCAGAAGTTAAAGATAATTTTCAAGGGATAAATCAACAATTTGCTCATACCAGACTTTATATTGATAGTGATTTTACTTTTTATGTAGATAGGAATTATAATGTTCTTAAGTTTTTTGAGGGATGGATGGATTATATTTCTGGAGATGATGATTATAGAGGTGTAGATAGGGAAGATAATCATAATTATTATCGAAGATTTAATTATCCAATGTATAGGGATAGAAAAATTGGATATAAATGTGGAAGTGTAACAGTTTCTAAATTTGATAGAAATTTTGATAATGCTCTAGTTTATGAGTTTATAAATGCATTTCCTAAAGGAATGACTTCTATTCCAGTTACATATGGACAAACTGATATATTAAAGGTGACGGTTCAGTTCGCCTATGATAGATATATTGTCAAATAACTACTATAAATAAAACACTGAAGTGTATTACAAATTATGCCTTTACCAACCATTTCTACACCAACCTATGAGTTGGTATTGCCCTCTAGTGGGAAAAAAATTAAATATAGACCATTCTTAGTTAAGGAAGAAAAGATTCTAATCATGGCATTAGAGTCTGAAGATACGAAACAAATTACTACTGCTATAAAGACTGTGCTTTCACAGTGCATATTAAGCAGAGGTATTAAAATTGATAAACTATCAACTTTTGATATTGAATATTTGTTTTTAAATGTTCGTGCTAAGTCTGTTGGTGAAACTGTAGAGGTTAATGTGACATGTCCAGATGATGGAAAAACACAGGTTCAAATGGAAATTGATATTGATGCAATAAAAGTTCAAAAAGATTCTAAGCATACTAACATCATAAAATTGGATGATAACTTGTCAGTTCAAATGAATTATCCATCTCTTAATCAGTTTATTGAAACTAATTTTGATACGGGTGCTAAGACAAGTCAAGTTGATCAATCCCTTGAGGTAATTATGGCTTGTATTCAACAGATATATAATGAAGAAGAATCTTGGGATGCATCCGAATATTCTAAAAAAGAATTGAAGGAATTTGTCGAATCTATGAACTCAAAGCAATTTAAGCAAATTGAGAGTTTCTTTGAGACTATGCCTAAATTATCACATAAAGTTAAAGTTACTAATCCAGAAACAAAGGTTCAAAGTGACGTTGTAATTGAGGGATTAGCATCTTTTTTCAGTTAGCTCTGGCTCATGAGAGTCTTGAAAATTATTATCGTACTAATTTCGCTCTCATGCAGCACCATAAATATAGCCTAACAGAGCTTGAGAATATGATTCCTTGGGAAAGAGAAATTTATGTTTCACTTCTCCAACAATATATTGAAGAAGAAAATTTAAAACAAAAACAAAGTGGCAATTAACCCTGAAATAGTTTCACCAAACGTTAAATTAAATGTCACCAACGTAAAAAGTATTTTTAACGGGGGTGGGAAAGGTAGTGCGATTGTCCCTAATAAAAGTGGTGCTCTTGTAGGTAATAAGGGAGGTGCTCTTTCAGGCCTTAATGCTGAAAAGGTATTTCAATTAAATGATTACGATCCCTTAGAAAAAAGAGTTGCTGCAAATGAAAGAAAAATAACTCTTTTAAAAAGAGTCGTACAATCACAAGATAGTTTTGGTGGAAAGGAAGATCCATTAAGAGAAACTAATGCAATACTTGAAGATATTGGTAATGCATTAGCATTGGATTTTTCAAATAGAATTACACAAAGGCAGGATGAATTAAATTCTTTAAGAGAAGGCGTAGATTCTAAGAGAAGAGGTGGTGCAGAATCGGGAGCAGAAGCAGTTAAAAAAATAAGTGCTAAAGTTGGTAATGCGTTTAGTGCTGTAACAGCACCAGCAAGAAATATACTAGATAAAATCATAGGATTTTTTACTGCTTTAGCTTCAGGATTTGTAGCAGATAAAGCATTAAAATGGTTGGCTAAAAACCAAGAGGCTGTGATTGGATTCTTTAAGTTTTTGGCAGATCATGGAGCAAAAATTTTAGCTGCTCTTGGAATTATTATAGGTGGTGTTATTATTCATAAAATTTATAAAGTGATTAGGGGTGTTGTTAGGTTTATTAAGGGTGCTATTACTCTTATAAAAAATGCTATTAGAATAGCACGAATGTTATTAAAATTTGGTCCTAAAGCACTTGGAAAACTTGGAAAAGGTGCAAAATTGCTTAGTGGCACAACACGTCCTTTAAAGAAAAAGGGTCTTTTTGGTAAAATCTTTGGAGGTAAGGTAACCAAAGAAGTAGCGGAAGCAGGAGGTAAAAAAGTACTTCAAGGAGCAGCTAAGAAAGGTGCTGGTAAAATGCTTGCCAAAAAAATTCCTATTATTGGACTGGGATTAGGTGCAATTTTTGCTGTTGAAAGAGCTATGAGGGGAGATTTTGTTGGAGCATCTATGGAATTAGCATCAGGAGCAGCATCCACAGTTCCTGGATGGGGAACAGCAGCTTCTGTTGGTATTGATGCCGCATTAATCGCAAGTGATGTGTCAGGTGATAATAATAAGGGTGGTGTTGAAGATGAATACAAAAATATAGTAAATACTGCTAGTAATATGGACTTCTCAAAAAATGTGAAGTCTGGAAGTGATCTTAAAGGCCCTTCAAAAGGTGGTACAATTGTGACGGATCTTGTAAAGGCAAATGCAAGTCAAATGGCTAATTCACAACAACAAAGTAATCTTAATACTGATCAAGGAGATTCATTACCTATAGTTAATTCGGAAGATCCTTCTAATTTTTATCTTCAATATACAAAAGAGCAATTGGGGATATTTGAATAAATGACAGTTTCATCCGCTAAAAAGTTAAAAATTACTGCTACTAATATTAGAAGTGCCTTAATTAATAATAACAAAAAAATAGAAAAATTAGATCTTAAAAAATCATCTTTTCTTCGAAGAACAGAGTTGCAAGCTGAGAGAGCAGCAGCAGAATCAAATATAGAAAAGAAAAAGAAAGGCCCTATCAAATCAATTCTTGGTAATGTTACCAATAGAGTAATGAGTATGAAGGATAGAGTATTAAATTTCTTTGGTTATATTTTGATGGGAATGTTGGTAGATCATCTACCTGGTATTATTAAAGCACTAACAATTGGTTTTAAGATTGTTGCACCTCTTGTAAAAATTGCATGGAAGGTGATAAGCACAATAACAGTTTCATTATTTAAAATGGGTAGTTGGATTGTTGGACTATTTGATAGAAAAAAGGCTGAAAAAAATCTTGAGACATTCAAAGAAAGTACTGTTCTCATAGAAAGGGAAATAGATTCTCTTGCCTCTGATGTTCCTGGTACAGAAAGTGATAATTCTCAACAACCAACTCTGGAGGAGCAACCTCAAACTAATAAAACAATTCCAGATAATGAAAGTAAAAAATTAAAAATAAATGAAAATACTGCGGATAAGAAACAATTAATACAAGTAAAAAATGAAGATAGTGATGAACAAAATTCAGAAAATATTTTAGAAAAACTTATAACAATAAATCCATCTGATGTTAATACTAATAGTGGTATTAACTCTAAAAATAGTAAGAGTATGATGGGGGATGGGTTTAATAGTAAAATATCTTCTTCTATAGTAAATTCATCTCAAAAGTTGATTAATAAAGTTAATAAAACTTCTATGGATTTAAAAGGTAATATGGAAGATGAAAATGTTAATACTGTTATTATTCCTATAGAAGTTGTGAAACAAGTTCCTGTCGTTCAAGGTGGTGGAGGGGGAGGTGGAACATCAACAGGTAATCCATCACCCATGCTATCAAATTCAAGTAGTCAGAGGATGTTACCATAATGTCAGTACAAGGAGCACAATATGAAATATTTAAGATTAGGTCTGCTGATGGTAAGAATGAAGTAGATCTTGCAAAGGGTCAATTTAGGATTGGTAATATTTACTATTATGAGAATATATTATCACCTTATATAACAGGTATTATTACTATTATTAGTACATCTAGTGCTGCACAATCTAAAGAAGATACTCAAGAAAGACTTGGATCTTTACATACTTCACTTCCACTTGAAGCTGGATGTGAAATTTTTATGAAAATTAAAGATACTGTAGGAAAGGGTTTAGATTTTTCTTCTAAAAGAAATACTTTTAAAAGATTATATGTTAATGAGGTGCAGGTAATAGATAAGTCTTCTACAAGTGAGATGCTCCAGATACGATTTATATCAAAGATTGGTATTGTTAATAATTCTAGGAGAGTTACTAAACATTATAGGGGTAATATTTCAGGATCTGTGAAAAAGATTCTTAAAGATAAGTTTAAATTACCTAATAATATAATTAAGATTGATGATTCTAGCAATTCTTATTCATTTATGGGAATGATGAAAAGACCATTTGATTTAATTGCCATGCTTGCAAAGCAAACTATACCTAAAAATACGGCAAATCCTGGTTATTTTGCATTTGAGACTAAGAGTGGTTTTAATTATGTTTCTGCAGATAGTATTATTAATGCTAAACCATATAAGAAAACATATTTTTATGATGGTAATCTTCAATCGTCAGTACAGAGTAAGAGTGATAAAAATGATTTTAAGATAGGAGTATTGACTGTAAGGAAAGATCAGAACATTGTCGATCAAATGAGGTCTGGTGTATATGCTAATAAGACAATTTTCTTTAATCCTTCAAATTATGAATTTACTGAAATTGATATTACTGTAGAGAATGATAAACTATTTAAAGATCCTAAATTTTCTACTCTAGGAAAAAAACCTAAACTCCCAAAATTTCTAGATGAAGATTTTAAGGAAGGTAATAATTTTCATAGAGTACAGACTGCAGTATTAAATATTGGGGGTGAAAAAGAAAATGTTGATCCAAACAACAGTCCTGAAATGTATTATGCTGCTGGAACCACAAGATATAATTTACTATTCTCTCAACAACATTCTATAGTTGTCCCATGTAATACTGATTTAGAAGCAGGTGATGTTCTACGTCTTGAGATTGAGGATATAAGTGAGAAAAAAGAGCAAGGGCCTGATCAAAAAGCAAGTGGTAACTATATAATTAAATCTCTTTGTCACTATTTTGAGTCAGAGAAATCGGTTACTTCTATGACCTTAATTCGTGATTCTTACGGTTTACATTTTTCTAAGAATACTTAATGACTACTTCAGATTTAGATTTTTATGGATTAATTACCAATGAATGGATTGGTATGGTTTTACCATATAAGTCGCAACAAAATCAAACTGATGGTGATGCTGGATTTGGTTATAGATTTAGAGTTGCTATTATGGGAAATCATCCTGATGATGGTGATGGTACAGTTAGGGATGAAGATATTGTTTTTGCTGTAACTGCTTTAGGTGTAAGTGATGGAACTGGTGCTGGAAATAGGCAAAAGAAACCTGCAATATCACAAGGTGATGTTGTTATGGGGAAATTTTTAGATGGTGATAGAAAACAGAATCCTGTTATTACGAATGTATTGGCAAGAACGGAAGCTACTAAATATGGAACGGGAAGATTCCAATCTAAAACTGGATTTGTAGGTTCGACAAAAGCAGCTAATTTATATAATAGACAGGAGAGTAGTGAATCTGCTGGTATTTGTAGTCCTAAAGCTATACCACCTAACTCAAGTAAAAATGCACCAAATACAGGGGGATTATTAAAAAGTGGATTGCCTGATATTCCAACGGTGGGTGCTATACCCAATTTCCCATCTGTTTTTAGTGACCAACTTTCTTTACCAACATCTGTTAGTAAGGCCTTTGATGCTGATTTGGACGGTGCCTCCGCAATTGGTGCGGCACTTGATATCTTTTGAATAAATATAAAATAAGGAGGAAATAATTATGGCCGAAAGAAAAATCAAACGGGATAAGACACTTGAAGATTTAAAAAGAGACTACGAAGAAGCACAATCTGAGTACGAGAGACGAAAAAAAATAAGGGAAGAAAATAACACTACAGGTACGGGAAGAAAAGAAGAATTTGCAAAAAACCAATTACGAATAACGGAAAATGCATACCTCAATAAAAAAAGAAGTATTGAAGGTATATCAAAGGAAGATGTAGCTAGAAGAGAGGCATTTATAGCAGCAGGTATGGGTGGAGGGACATCCTCATTTGAGGCGACTACGACTGTAATAATAACAAAAACACCTGCACCTCCAATAATATCTCCAAAAAATAAAGCAACTGTAACGAAATTAATAGAGGCAAATCCACGTAATGAGAAGTTGCAAAATATTATTAAAGAGTATAAAGATACATATTCTGATGATTTTAAAGATGTAACTCCTATTCCTTTAGAACAACTCTCTCCTGAAGAACAAGAAAAAAGGAAGACACTTGTAAGAGTAACAAAAGAATGTAATACACCAGATTGTGATAGTGTTGGAAAGGTTCTTATTCGTGCTAATCCATGTAGAGATACTACATTTGACAAGATGGAAGCACAAATGACTAATTTCTTCGATAAGGTAAGTGGTCCTGCATCTGCTGGATTAGATATGACGAATGAGATTAGACAGGCATCAAAAACAATGAGTCGGACTATGACTACATTTGTTAATAAGGCAACTGGTTCATTAAATGATGCATTAACAGAATCTATTGGTAATGGTATGGGTGCATTAAAATCATCAATATATTCTAAAATTAGTAAAGCTTTTCCAGTTAGTAGTGCAATATCCCAGACTGTCAGTGCACAACTAGGTGTAGCACCTGCAATAAATGGCATACTTGATAGTGTTTATTGTATTGGTTCAAAAATAACAGATGCCCTTTCTGATACCATAGCTGATTTATTGACTGCAGCAGTGAAAAATGCTACAAGTACTCCAGCATGTGCTGTGCAAGAAATTATAGGAGCAATTAATAATGATATTATTAATCAAGTAGATTCATTCGTAACTCCTCAACTAGATCCTTTATTTGATCTTTTAGGGCCTTTTGGATTTGCGTTTGATGTTAAGAATTTTATGACCAGTGGTGTTAATGTGATGAAGAAGATTGAGGCTTTTGGACAATCTTGTGATGACAGACCAAAATGTCCTTCTAGTACTAAGTATCAAATAGGTAAAGGTGTAATGAAAGGTGGAACTGCAGCAAGTACTGCAGATAATTTCTCTAAAATAATGAAGGGAACGGCAATTAATCAACAAATTACTAATTTAGCTACTGATTTTGAGAAAAAATATGGTGCATGGAATATTTTTGGAAGTCCTCTAGCAGAGGCATCAGGTATAAGTCCTTGTTATAATGGAAATCCTACTGATTGTGGTGGATCATTTGTAGAAATTTTCGGTGGTGGTGGTTATGGTGGTTCAGGTAAAACTATTCTTGGTAGATTCATTAATAAGTTAGATACTGAAGATATATTTGCTGATATACAAAGAACCGCAAGTATTGTCGGAGTAGAAATTACTAATCCTGGTGATGGATATACTAGTGATCCTGTTGTTACATTTAATGATAAGTGTAATCAGGGTTATGGTGCTTTTGGTAAAGCACATGTAGATAAGAATCCACAATCTCCTACTTATGGGCAGATTACTAGTATTACTATGATTAGTATTGGTGAAAATTATCCTGCTAAAGATGAAGAAGTTCCACTCTTTATTAATAAAGTTATTATTGAAAATGCTGGAGATGGGTATGAAGATACTGATACTTTAGATGATTTTGAATTACAAATAATTGACGGTAGAATTATTAGTGGTACTTTAGTCAATCAAATTGCATACAATAATTTACCTGAACTAAATATTAATACTGCAACTGGAGTAGGTGCTATTTTGAGACCAATTATGTCTAAGACTAGACCTCAAGGTGAAGTAATTGAAGTTATTGATTGTATAGGTAAATAGTATGGCACAGGATGCAAGATATTTAGATATATTTGGTCCAAAATTAGGTCTAGAAACTGGTAATCCCCAGTCTAGTGCTTTTGGTCCAGCAGCATTTAGTTTGAATGCTACCAATGATGAAGGTGTGAAATTTGTATTAGCTCATCATGAAGCTGGTACCACTAGATTCAATACAGGTAATGATTTATTAATAGAAGGAGCTATGAATGGTAATAGCGATACTCCTGGAGTGAAAGTTATATCTCATACTGGAGACGTTGATATTGATTCTCCAGAGGCTACTATTAACCTAACGGCCAATAATCAAATTGTTTTGGAGGCAGATAAGATTATACTTAAAGCAAATGATATTCAAATTGGTGATACTGCTAGTCATGGTACAAAATCTATTACATTAAATGCCGATAAAATACAGGTGAATGGTAAGACAGGGAATTTACCTTTACATTTAAAAACTGGATGGATTTCTTCTATTGAATCTCTTGCTGGTGGACTTACTGGTCTTCAAGTTGGAAAGGCATTTCCTACTTCACCCAAAGGTCTTCTTAAAACTGCTGCTACTGTATATCTTGGTCCTGTTGGTGGTGCTGTTGCTGGAAAATTAATTGATGGTGATACAGATTTCAGTGTTAGTGGTTTAGCTGGAGATGCTGTCAGTGCCTATACTGGTAGTGATGTGGCAGGTATGGCTGCAGAAAGAGCAGTTGGAGAGGTAGAGGGTTAGATATGTCACAAGGATCTCCACCTAATGCCGATTTTAATCAATCTGGTAATTCAGTATTTGAAAATGTTTATATCTATGGTGATTTATTCTACGAATTTGATACTCACACCTTTCAGAATATTACTATAGATAATGATTTATCTGTAGGTGGAACATCATTCTTCACAGGTGAAGCTACATTTGCAGATGATGTTACTATCTATGGTGATTTATCTGTAGATTATTTAACTGTACCAAAGAGATTTGAGATTGGAGTTGGTGGCACAGTATTAAGTGCAAACGTAGAAAAATTTAGTAATAAAATAGGAATAGGTACTACCACTCCTCTAGAATTAATTCAGATACTGGATAGTGAATCTTCTGTATTAGTTAGTGCTGGTGGTACTGTTGGAATTGGAACAACAAATATATTTGGAAGTTGGATTGTTGATAATGATGAATTTAGTGAATCTAATCAAGGTCCATTAAAACTTGAGATTGATGGTACTGTTCATATTTCTAGAAATATTTACGACTCTACTGGTTCTCCTGGTCTTACTGGTTATTGGTTAAAAAGAGATGAGAATGGTATTAGGTGGCAAGCAACACCTCCTAGTCTTACTCAGGATGGTATTAAACTTTTAGATGAAGGTGTATATGTTCCACTTGCTGGTCTTGCTCAAACTTTTACTGAATTAAATTTTGTTCAAAGAAATAGTTTTGGTACTGGAACTGATACTCTTGTTCCTACTGCACAAAGTGATACAGCACCTGGAACTGGTTTAGCAACAATATTCACTAATGATTTATGGGGAGTTGAGGGTGATTTTGTAGGACTGAATACTGGTATCTACAGAATGACCAATGTTGGTATTGGTACAACTTTACCTGCAACACAATTCCAAGTTGGAATAGGTAGTACTCATACTTTTGCAATTACTGGATTTGGTTCTGTAGGTATTGGAACCACAGAACCACAATTAAATCTTGATGTTAATGGGAGTGGATATGTCAGAGGTGACTTTAGTGTAGATAATCATACTGAATTAAATCAAACATTAAATGTAGATGGGCAAGCAACGTTCCAAGATAATGTAATTATTAATGCTGATGGTAAAGAATTTAAGATACAGAACGATAGTTCTGCAGATAAATTTACTGTTGATACAGATGATGGTAATACTGATATTCAAGGTACCTTAGATGTTGAAGGTGTTGTTAATTTTAATAATACTACAGATGCTAGTAGTTCTTCTAATGGTGGTGCATTAACGGTAGATGGTGGAACTGGTATTGCTGGTAAATTATTTATTGGTGGTAATACTAAAGTAGAATCTAGTACATCTGCGACTTCTTCCAATTCTGCAGCAGCTTTACAGGTTGTAGGTGGTACTGCTATTGGTGGAAAACTTTATATTGGTGATGATACTAAAGTAGAAAAGAATACATCATCTAGTAATTCTACAAGTGGTGCTTTACAAGTTGTTGGTGGTGTAGGTGTTGGTGAAAATTTAAATGTAGGTGTGGATTTAGTTGTAACAGCAACTTCTACATTTACTGGTCTTGCAACTGCAAAAGATATGCTGTTTGCTAAGTGTTTAAGTATTGCTGGTGTTTCTACTTTTAATGGTAATATAGAATTAGAATCTCATATAGTAGATATTAATAATGATATTGGAGTGGGTGCTGCTAAAACAGATTATCGTTTGGCATCTGTTGGTACTGGTGTATCATGGAGACCATCTGGTGTTGAAACTGAAAATGCTATTTGGGTTTCTGTTGATGGTTTAG
>Ga0163179_10003132_pt1 | contig 11320 bp, 4 predicted proteins | sample AtlANTMetagenome_FD_109643 | JGI IMG/M metagenome (GOLD analysis project Ga0163179, IMG submission 109643) | Marine eukaryotic phytoplankton communities from the Atlantic Ocean - Atlantic ANT 2 Metagenome | ecosystem: Environmental > Aquatic > Marine > Oceanic | place: North Atlantic Ocean... | reverse complement strand
TCCCTGGGGGTGGCAGTTATCGGGTCCAGTCTCCGCCGTCTCCCAATGCGGCCCTCGCCGGCCCGGCCCGGGCAGGAGCTTATCGTGCCAGTGCCGTCTATGAGGCGTTCCGGGTCGAAGTTGATCTTGTCGATTGGAATAACGGCCTTGAGCAGGACATTGGGGTGCTGGGGTCTCTGGGGGAGCTGGGGCTGGGCACCACCAACGGGTATGCCTTCAGCTACGATACGGGGGGCGAGGGGCTTTATATCTCAGTCCTGACCGGTGAGCAGCCGAATTCCCTGGGCTCCGCTTCAGTAACCCTCATCCCGGGCGAGAGCTACCGGATGGTCTTCCAGGGCTTCTTCGACGTAGAGGAGTTCTACGGGCAGCTCTGTGGAGAGATTTTTTCCCTCAACGACCTGGAGACTCCGCTTGCCACGGTTTTTGGTTCCAACTTTGATTATCCTTCCGGGATCTGTGGAGTCTTTGCCAACTCCACCAGCGATACGGGGAGGACCGATGTGACCTTTGACAATTACCGTTCCAGCCCGGAGACCGATGTCGACAAGGATGGAATGACCGACCAGTGGGAAGTCGACAATCTCGGCGATATATTCTGGTATGATGATGAGGATTTCGACGAGGACGGGCAGACCAATCTGGAGGAGTTCCTGGGAGGGAGTGACCCAGCCGATCCCAATTCACTGTCCGGGTCCGCTGAAATCGGGCCCCTTGATGTCAGGGTGGCGAACGGGGAGCTGACCGTTGGGTTTCCTGCGCAGGCTGGTTACCGCTACGGGCTGGAAATCTCGCCTGACCTCCAGAACTGGAGCGCCGCTGGCGGAGCGGTTCTTTCGGGTGCCGGGACCCTTGTCCTGCCTCTCGCGGGACAGGATGAACTGTATTTCAGGGTCGTCGGGTCCCGGGAGTAGGGATCACTTTTTGCGCTGGGCCCGGGCCTTGCGCCATGAACCGAAGGGGACGACTCCGCGCTCCTTGGCCCACTGCTCATACTGGGCGACCATCCGGGAAGTGATCTTGGGCTGCTTGGCGGCGAGGTTGTGCATCTCGGTGCGGTCCTTGTCCATATCGTAAAGTTCCCAGGCCCCCCTTACTCCCTTGGCTACCAGCTTCCACTTGCCGTCCCGCACGGCCCGGTTGCCCTCGTGCTCGAAGTAGATCGGGCGGCCGCGCTTCAGAGCGGTGTCCTCGAAGGCGGGGCGGAGGGAAATTCCTTCCATGGGGATGATCTTCTTATCGTTCTTCTTTGCGGGATATTCGGCCTTTCCGAGATCGACGCAGGTGGCCATCAGGTCAATGAGGTGAGCCGGGGTCTTGAACCAGCGGTTCTGGCCCTTGATGCCCCCCGGCCAGTGGGCAACCAGCGGAGTGGAGATCCCGCCCTCGTGAACCCAGTGCTTGTATTCCCGGAAGGGGGTATTTGAGACATTGGCCCAGTTGCGGCCGTAGCCGACCTCGGTTTCGGGGGGGCCGGGCATGACGCCGTCTCCACGACGGAGCGGGTAGCCGTCGCGACTCTTGGGAGGAACCATCTGGGTCTGCAGTTCATCCTTGCCCATCGGGGGCAGCGTCGGTTTATCGGGGCGTTCGAGCGGGCCAACCACCTTGCCCCGTCCAAATCCCTCGGCGCAGCCTCCGTTGTCCTGGAAGTAGAGGATGAGGGTATTGTCCAGTTGTCCGGCTCCCTTGAGAGCGTTGACGATGCGACCGATCCCCTGGTCCATGTTGTCTACCATGGCGGCATAGACTTCCATGCAGGCCGCCTCCCATTCCTTCAGCTTGACCGTTTCCCAGTTGCCTACCTGCGGAACCACGTCCCAGTGGTCCGGGAGCAGGCCGAGGGCCTTGAGCTTCTTGATCCGGGCTTTCCGGGCGGGGGTATAGCCGCCATCATATTTTCCTTCATACTTCGCAATGTCGCGGGGAAGGGCGTGCATCGGCCAATGGGCTGCGGTGTAGGAAACGTACATGAAAAACGGTTGCCCGTCGGCTTCCCGCTTGTGGTCCTCGATGTAGCGCACGGCGTTGTCGGAGATGGCATCGGTGTAGTAGTAGGTCTTCGGCTGGTAATCCGGATCATTGGCGGGGGTGATGTAGCGGTTGTCGCGGGTCAGTGAGTTAGGGTCGAAGAAGGAGCCGGCCCCGTGAATCGTCCCGTAAAACCGGTCGAATCCCCGCTGGAGTGGCCAGTTGGAGATATTTGGATTAGCGACCTCGCCGGCCTTGTAGGGCGTGACATGCCACTTGCCGGAGAGGTAGGTCCGGTATCCAGCAGGTTTGAGCACCTCTGCGATGGTGACGCAATTACGGTTGAGTTCGCCCTGGTATTGCGGGATCCCATAGTTGCCCATCATGTGCCCTACCCCCGCCTGGTGCGCATAGAGGCCGGTAAGGAGGGTTGCCCGGGTCGGGCAGCAGCGGGCGGTGTTATAAAACTGGGTGAAGCGCAGCCCATTGGTGGCCAGTTGGTCCAGGTTCGGAGTCTTGATTTCCCCGCCGTAGCACCCGATGTCCGAGTAGCCCATGTCATCAGACATGATCAGGATGATGTTGGGGCGGTCGTCAGCGGCATGGAGGCCGTTCATCAGGGCAAGGCCAAGGAAGAGAGCAGGGAAGACTGGGATTCTCATGATCGAACTTTGTTTGTTGAAGCAGGGACAGGATGGCTTGGGAATCGGCTTCTTGCGAGGACGAGATTAGTTAAGAGATCTTACCTGAAAGGTGGGGCTCCGGGACCGGGACAGTCCAATGCCCGGAATCTTATTTACGACCGGGACTTGCGCTGGGCCGGGGGGCCTTTAAGCGTTGAGGCGGCATGTCCCTTACCGGCCAGAGTTTCGAGCAACTGGAGGAATGTCTTGTTGCAGACGGCCTGAGCCGGGCCCATGGACTTCCTCTGTTCAAGGCCCTTCACCAGGACTTGGAGAGGTTCCCGGAAAAGCTGGAGGCCCTGTCTCCTCCGTTGCGGCGATGGTTGCGGGACCGGGGGGGCGCCCCGGGATGCGCACCGAGGCTCTCGGAAGAGATCGCCAGTGAGGACGGGTGGACTCGAAAGTATCTGCTCGAACTGCAGGGCCAGACAGAGGTGGAGGTTGTCCTGATGGGATTTCCCGGTCGTTTCACGGCCTGTATAAGCACTCAGGAGGGTTGCGCCATGGGCTGTGTCTTCTGTGCCACCGGGCAGATGGGATTCCGTCGGCATCTCAGCGTGGAGGAGATTGTTGCCCAGGTGCATCATGTGGAGCGTGAGGTTCGCCGCCGGCATCATGACCGAATCCGCAACATTGTCCTCATGGGGATGGGAGAACCGTTGCACAACTTTGAAGGGAGCATTCACGCTCTGGAGATCCTGACGGATACGCGGGGGCTTAATATTGGTCCACAGAGGGTGACGATCAGTACAGTGGGGCATGTGCCGGGGATCCTGCGCCTGGCGCGCCATCCAAAGCGCTATAACCTGGTGGTGAGCCTGCACGGCAGCACTGATGAAGAGCGGCAGGCCATAGTGCCGGTCAACCGGAAATGGCCTCTTGCGGAAGTGCTGGAGGCCTGTCGGGAGTATGGATCTCTGAAGAAACAGCGGATCTTTTTCGCCTGGACGCTCATCGAAGGGGTCAATGATTCCACGGCGCACGCACGTCGTCTGGCGGAGTTGCTCAGGGGGCTTGATGCGCACGTGAATCTGATACCGCTCAATCCCACGGATCAATTTTCTGGAGAGCAACCCGGGCAGGAACGTGTCGCTGCCTTTCAGAAGGAGCTCAGAAATGCAGGGTTGCCCAGCACTGTGCGGCAGAGGCGCGGAATTGACGTGGCTGCGGGTTGTGGGCAGCTGCGCTCACGGGCCTCGTGTTCAGGGTGAAGCCGGCTCGAAGATTTCCACTTGCATCCGGGTGAAGAGGGAGCGCTCGGAAGGTAACTGGAGCCGGATGATGCCGAGGCCTTCCTCGGCCTTGGCCGCTTCCAGGGTGCCTGGGCCTGTCCAGGGGCCGTTGGCAGTTCGAGTAGCCTGAGTTGTCCACGTCTGGAGGTCGGAGGAGGATTGGATATGGAAGATGACATCTTCCGGTGCGACCGCGGGGATGTGATAGGAAATGGAGACTCCTGAGGAGTGAATGGATTGTTCGAAAAGGACTGGGACGGACTGTCTGGTCAGCGGGTTGGAGCCGAAGGCGTATTCAAAGGGGTTGCTGAGGAGGTCTCCGTCCTCATCCTCCTGGGTCACCCCAAGTGCGTTGATCCAGCTTTGGTAGGAAGATGCGCCATTGGGAAAGCCGGGGGAGCCGTGACGGGCAAACGACGGGGTCCACGCCGAGCGTACGTTCCAGGTCTCGAGGGGGCGTTCGGCGTCCCGGAGTTCAAGGGAGTATCCGCTGGAGTCCGTACTCGGGTGCCAGGTGTGATCGTAGGTGAACTTGTGGATATGAACGTCAATTGGCTCCGGGAGCGTGAGGGCAATGCTTTCTGCCTCATTGTCGAGTTTTCCGTCTTCGAATTCACCTGCAATGTTGATTCCCGGGCCGTGAACCACCTCGAAGAATTCCCAGTCCTTGACCACGACCACATGCCTACGCGGCTCAAGGGTTGTGGGGGGGAAGGTGAATTTGATCCCTTCCGTGATGCGCACGCCGGTGAGATCGAGAGTCAGGTCGTAACTTGTATTCTGAATCTCAATGAACTCACCGGCACTTCCGTCCGGAGGGTTGTACATGATTTCGGTGATGCGGAGGTGATCGAGCAGGGTCTGAAGGGCCACCTCTGCAGGATCTGGGGGCGCGATGATGGATTCGGAGGCATTCAGCTCACAATCGAAGACAATATCCGAGCTGTTGTCGGTGGCCTGGTAGGTCACGGCGGAGAGGATGTTCTTACCATTGACAAGGTGGCTGCTGGAAACGGGGAAGGGTCCCCCGAGTGAAGCGTTGGGGATCACCTCCGTGGCCCATGTATTTTCGTCGAGATCTCCCCTTGGGATATTGTGTCGGAAGAGTTCCTGCCCATTCAGGTAGAATACCGCTCCATCATCGAGGTAGGTTGCGAGGGAAAGAGAGGTTTGCGAGGGATTCCCGTCAAATTCGAAGGATCTCCGGAAATAGTAGTTTTTGCGGCCCCGACGGTAGTTGAAGGGTGGGTCGCTTGTGGTGTGGGAGGCAAGGGGGACGAGAAGGGCGCTGGTCTCCCGTCCAAGTGGGGCGGGCCCGGTTTCCCAGTTGCTGTCGTCGAAGTTCAGGGCCTGCCAGTTCTCGGCAGGAACGTCATGGTCCAGGAAGCTCCATTCCGGGTGCTGGAAGGGGAGCACGGTGGAGAGCTTCTGGATGCGGTTGGCCCGGTTGTTGGAGCGTCCCGGAGTTCCGAATAGAAGGGTTTCAACGATGGAGGACCCGTCGGGGTTGCGGCCTTCCACGAGGTCGGGGTTCTGGTAACTGATGGGGACCTCGTCGAGGGATGTCCCGTCTTCAGCGGTAAGGGTGAGCCACTGCCTAAATCCATTGAGCCTGAACGGGAATTCGTCGGGCTTCGGATTTCTGCTGCTGGTGGAGCGCAGCACGAGAAATCCACGCGGGGGAATGTATGAGTGATGGGGAATCTGGTGCCGTCTGGGATAGTCGGGAGTGTTTGAAAGCCAGATCCCTCCCAGATGGACGGGGGAATCCCCCGGGTTGAAGAGCTCGATGAATTCCCCCAGATAGCGGATCTCGGCATCGGCCAGCCATTCATTGATCCGTATCTGATTGGCAGGGGCAAGGCCTGCCGCCCGGTTGGGAGCATCAGGGGTGGGGATGCAGAGCCTCCACTCGCGGTGTGGGCCGTAGCGCCCGATGGAGTGTCCGGGAATCTGGGATCCCCAGCTGATCGCATCGACCAGAGTCTGGCCGCGATAAAGAAGCAGGTCCTCTCCTGAGGAGCTGAGGCCGGGAACCTGGTCGTCGGAGAGGGTCAGGTAGACTCCGGGAGCGAGGCTGCCGGACAACTCAACTTTCCTCGGGTCACTTGGGTTGTCTGTGAGAAACCACCCCTCGAGGGATACGGGCCGGGAGCCGGGATTATATAGTTCGACCCTGTCGCTTTCGGGGTCGGCAAGGGCTTCAACTTCATTGATTACCAGGGGACTTTCCAGGCCCGGGTCCACCTGCCATTCGCGGGATGAAGTCGGCTCACTCTCGTCCTGCCAGTAACCGGCAGAGTCACGGGCCAGCAGCTCAACGCGGTAGGTTCCAGGGTTCAGGCCGGTGAGTTGAATCGGGCTTTCCATGGAACGGATGTTGCTCCATTCGCCGGGGAGTCCGTCCGTAACCAGTCTGAATCGGAAACCAGACAGCCCGGGACCGTCTGCCTGCAGGCTGGCACGGTTCAGGTGGGAACGGGGGGCGGGAAGGCCGGAGAGGAACGCGCCCGGAGGGACCAGGGCTCCCCGGTCAATTCCGTTCTGGCCCGAACCATGGGCCGGAGAGCCCGGGAGCAGCCTCCAGTTATCTCTGGGCCGGGGGCCCTCAAAGAGGTTGGCGAGGAAGGGATTCAAGGAGAGGTTTTCTTCACCGATCCCGTGATGTTCGACCGGGAGCATGTTGCGGTCTCCGGTGACCCGGACAGACTCGGGGTGGGCGAAAATCGTGGAGTTCTCCAGGAAGATATTTGATTCTACTGTGATCTGTCGGCCAGGCAGGGTGTTTGGGCGCAGGGGCTCATGGAAATTAATCGCCGCTCTCGTTGCCCCAACCACGGTATTATTCTCGAATGTGCAGTCCGCGCCGTTCTTGAGAAGCACGGCATGATCGACGTCATGGAACAGGTTACGAACGATCGTAACGCTGGACTGGTTGTTGATCGCGATGGCATTGGCAGTGGTGTCGCGTGGTTTAAGGAGGTGCACATGCATGAAGACATTCCCCTCAAGATGGGCATCGCAGTTGTTGAGGTCGAAACATTCGTCGGTAGACCCAGTGAACACATTGTCGTAGGCTGCAAGGATCGGTCCCGGGCGACGGGCGCCTGAAAACAGGATGATGTCGTTGTATGCCGGAGAGGGAGCGAAGATGTTGCGCCGCAGGACAAGGTAATCGTTGTCACGCAGGGTGGACCCCTGGAGGGCCTTGGAAGCAGGGACGGGGGGGAAGATGCAGTCACGAACCTCAAGCTGTGGGCTGTAAACCTCAAGGATGGTATCATTACTGTGATCCCAGGTGACGTGGTCGAGCAGGAGTCGGGAGCGGCGCAATTCGATAGCTTCACCCTGGGCGTCGCCGTGTTCCATGTCCGTAAAGGCGATCACGTTTTCGCTTGCAGATTCCTGCCCCGAGGGGGCAACGATGCTTATGCCCTGCCAGATATCGAGAGACCCGGGATAGCGGCCGAGCCGGATACGCTGGTAGCGGGTCCCCTCGCAGCGGAGAAGGCCTCCAGGCTGGACTGTGATGCCTGCTGACTGGGTGAAGAACAGGGACGTGCCCGGCTCGATGGTGAGGGAAGCTCCCGGAAGGATGTTCAGGGTTGAGGAGATGACCCAGGGGCCTCCCTCCGCATCCAGAACGGTATCCGTGTTGATAGCCCCCTGGATAGTAGCGACATCTCCGTCATCGTAGAAGATATCCAGGTGGGAGCGGGCGACCACATTCTGTTCGGTATCGCGCTCCTCGAGGAGGATTCGGTTGATCCCCGGGGTGAGATTCTTGACCTTGTGGCTCCACGTTCCGGGAGCATTCTCGATTGTGACTTGCTCTCCATTCAGGAAAACATAGGTGGCCCGGCTGGCGTTGAAGGTGCCGCTGAATGTCACGGTTCCGTCGAAGGAAGTGGGGATCTCCAGGGCTCCCCCCAGGGAAGGGCTGGCTGCGAGGGGCTGTTCGATCACGCTCAGGATATTTTCCCGGCGGGCGGATAGAAATTCCTTGGCTGCGTCGGCAACGCCACGGGGGGTCCAGGTCAGGGCGTTGTCAATGAGGCGGTTTGCACGGCTCTCTTCAAAAGGGCCGCGCAGGAGTTCGGCGAGGATCTGGTAGTATCGTTGCAGGACCTTCGGCTCCAGGAAGAGCTTCTGGAGCTGAGCGAAGGATTCCCCTCTCTCCACAAAGTCGAGGATGGTATGAGGTAGATTATCCAGGCCGATCCTGGACCTGTCCCCGGCGCCCAGGATGGTATCGAGATCGTGGGGGATCAGCTTGAACCGGCCGTCACGGCCGCAATAGAGGGCATAGTCATCGTTGCGCCCGGTGAAAATGCTGTTCTCGCCGTTTGTCAGGATGGTGCTGACCGCCAGGTTGCGAAGCCAGGACTCCACGTCCATGACGGTCTGGACCTGTTTGAGATAACTGTCATTGGAGGCCGTGGACATGACCCCGATGAAGCGATGAAGGTCCGCCCAGTCATTGATAGAATCATTGTTCTCCTTGTCCCACCCGCTGCCGCGGTAATCCGCCCCCGGGTTGTTGCTCCCGGGGAAGTAGTCCCATCCGGTCCCATTTCCCTTCATGCGGTAGAGGTTGCCACCTGTTTCGAGAGGATAGTGCTCCCGGACATAGCGGCTGTTGATGGGTTCGTTCTGCACGTAGAGCCCGAAGTGGTGGTTGAAGGGACGGGAGACGCTCGCATTTTCCGGGGACGCCTGGTTGACTCCGTTGAGGCGAACGGCCACCGCCTTCGATTCATAGACCGGTAGTCCGGCGGCACGGTAGAAGAGGCTCCCCAGGAGCTGGTTGTATGAGAACTGGGAGTTCAGGTTCAGTTCGTGCCATCCCTGCCAGGGTCTGGAAGAAGGGAGCTCGACTTTCATGTTGCGGGGATAACGGGAGCGGGTGCCCGCTCCCCGGAGCCGGATGGAACATTGGTAGCGAGTGGTAATGTTGCCATCAACGCCGGCGATGAAGGTCGCGTTGAAGCGGGCGTTGGTCTTACGTGCTTCAGTGTCAAACGGGATGCTTAGAAATTCCTCAAGTTCTCCGGCGGGCAGGATCAGGCGGTAAAAGGGAGTTGAGTCCGTCGGTTGCTCACTGTCCACCTGGTAGAGGAGGTTGGCCTCCTGTGCCCCGGCGTCCGAGGTTGGGCCCGGCCAGGTGCGGCTCTGGGTTCGGTCGAAGGCCTCCACGTAAAACTCTACGACCGTGCCCTCCGGTCGGGCGGGAAGGACGGCGGTATGAATCCCGTCCCGGGCGACTTCGTCGCCGCCCAGACCGTCGTCACGCATGGGGGTAACCGTAAACGGGCCCGAGGGCACGTTGGAGTCCCGGTGGTGAACCACTCCATGAACCGGGGAGGAGAGATCGTCAGCCAGGCGGGCCCGGATCAGGACGAGGTCCCGGGGAGAGGGGACGGAAGGGTGATGAGAGACCTTTTCGATAAAGGGGGCGATGTTGACCTGCCGGACCGAGTTCGGAGAGCCAGGAGTGCCCCCTTCCACGAGACTGGAGGCCCAGTTCTGGCCGAGGTCATTACGGGAATGCAGGTTGATCAGCTCAAGGGTTCTACCCCCTCCGTCTGCCGGGTTGTCCCAGGACCAGCCACGGTAGCCGCGATCATCTTCCCCGTCTCGTCGACGGGCCCAGTCCCCCCCATCGGCGTAGGTCACGCGGTCAACCTCATTGCCGGTGTGGTCAAGTAGCCGGATGGTTTCGCGGCGGTTGGAGAGGCGCCCTCCCCAGCCCCCGGTGACGTTCAACACCCCGGGATGCCGGTTCCGGAACGCAGTTTCATCTGCTGCTACCACGAGGTAGCCGCGCTCGGGAATGCTGACATTCGGGAAGGTGTAGTCCACTCCGTCCAGGGACCATCCAGCCAGATTGATTGAGCCGAGCCCCCGGTTGTGGATCTCGATCCACTCTTCCCGGGTGTTCTCTCCCCTGTGGTCTTCCCCGGCGCGGGGAGGATGGAACATGATCTCACTGATGACCGGGACCGCGCCGACTTGGGCGAGGCCCAGGAACAGGGCAGCAGCAGGACTTTTGATCATGGCAGGGAGCAGGCCTTCCTGTATCAGGAATACCGGGATCCGGTGGGGCAGTTTTGAGCTGCTCCGGTGGGGTAGAGATGCCCGGGTGAAAGGCTGTGACTGAGGGGTAAAATTTTTGTTCGCAGGGAACGGATTCGCAAGCTTTCTTGCCGCCCCTCTGGTCGGAGGCGAAGCTTCTGTCGCCTTGAAATAAAGGGGTATTGGGATTGCCCCGCCCGGATTACCCCCAAGCTGAGGTAGTCACTTTGGGTTAGCCCGGCAGCGTCCCGGGACTACTCTTGCCCATCCTTAGGGGCGTGTTTGTCCCCGGCCGGGGGAGCGGGCTCGTTTCCGTAGGCCTTGGCATCCAGCAGCCCCGGGGGCCACTCCAGTACTATCGACAGGTTCTCTCCTGCCCGGAACGGCCGGGTGGCCGTAATGGTAGCCTCGGTCTTCGTGAGGGTGGCCTTGTAGTCTTTGCCCTGCTCCCCGAGCTTCCCGGTGTAGCCCCACACCTTCGCCGGCTTGATCCCCTCCGGCAGCTCAACCGTCGCGCTCACCCGGTCAGCGGGAAAATCCCACGCCGTGCCATTGACGTCCCAGTAGAGTATATCCCGATCCTTCTCGAAGGAAAGCTGCCTCCCGGTTCGATAGGTGATCTGGTAGGTGTAGGGTGCGGGCTTGAGGAACACGTCAGCCCGTCCGATGCGAATGCGGATCCATTCCCCGTTTTTTTCGATCCGGTAATTCTCCTTTTTCCCGTCTCGCTTCACCGAGACAACGTCAAAGGGTTTTGTCAGGGGAAGATCGAGTAACTTTCTGAGAGGCTGGAACCGGTCCTCCGGCAGGAGTGGAATGTCGCGGTAAATCCCTCGCTTGATAGACTTGCCCTCGGCCCGGACCTTGATGGTCTCGGTCACCACCAGATCTCCGCTCTTCTCAACCTCGATGTGGCTGTGCCAGGACAGGATGCGTTCGTCTGCCCGGGTCGGCACAGCTGCCGCAGCGAGCCAAAGGCCAAGGAGCAGCAGGGCCTTTCTCATCCTGTGCCCGGCCTGCTGGCGGTGAACCACTACTTGGCCTCTTTCTTGGATTCCGTTTTCCCGGCCTCTGCGAAGGGAACGAACTTCAGGACCTTGCCGTTGATGCAGTAGCGCTGGTCCGTGGGGGTGTCAAAGCCTTCGCCAGTGAAGACGTGTCCAAGATGCCCGTCGCAGATATTGCAGCGGACTTCCACCCGGACCGTGCCGAAGGAGGTATCGGTGACGGTCTTGATATTCTTGTGCTTGGAGGCATCAAAGAAGGCGGGCCACCCGCATCGCGCGTCAAACTTTTCCTTTGAGGTAAAGAGTTCCGCGTTGCAGCCGACACAGTAATAGGTTCCGGCCCCCTGCTTCT
>Ga0163179_10003131_pt1 | contig 11323 bp, 8 predicted proteins | sample AtlANTMetagenome_FD_109643 | JGI IMG/M metagenome (GOLD analysis project Ga0163179, IMG submission 109643) | Marine eukaryotic phytoplankton communities from the Atlantic Ocean - Atlantic ANT 2 Metagenome | ecosystem: Environmental > Aquatic > Marine > Oceanic | place: North Atlantic Ocean... | reverse complement strand
AGCTGTGGTGTTGTGTCTGCTACTACGCTTGCAATACCACTACCACTAATATTAGTTAACTGTGATCCATCTACAGCTGGTAATTTTGCTGTTCCGTCTAGCTGTATAATCTTGTTTGCTGTTGTACCTACATCAACTGCTAGTGTTTGTGTATGATCACCTGTTGTTGTATCTTGTGTGCCTGTTAAACCTGTACCTGCTGTAATATTAACTCTTGTAATGTCTCCACTACCACCTGCACTTCCGGCTGTGGCTCCCCAAGCACTATTTTCATAACTCTCTAATTGGTTAGTAGTACTATTGTAAATCATATCGCCATTAACTGGACTAGCAACTGCATTTCGTTGTGTTGTTGTCATGCTTGCTAGTCTAAAAACAGTATCTGTAACTAAAACTCTGTTTGTTGCGTTTAATTCAACATTGGCGCCTGCAGATATTGTTGTAGATCCTGCACCAGTTGTTGTAATATTTGTTGCATTTAAATTAACAACGGTAAGTGTATTTGTGCTAGCGTTGTATGTGAAATCACTTTCAGCACCAAACGATCCGTTATTGTTATATTGTACTTGTGTGTTTGCACCAGCTGGATTTGTACTGCCGCCTCCACTTGAATTAGCTACCCAAGCATAGTCACTACCATTCCAGCTTAATACATGACCACTAGTTGGATTTGATTGATTTAAGTGTGTATCAATAGCACCATTTAAACCAGCAGTTGTTTGATAACTTGACAATTGACTATCGTTAGCTAGTTTTATCCAGTTACCGCCATGAGCAAAATATCCAGCACCAGTTGCATGAACATGAGCAAACATTCCATGATATGTTGTGGCACTTGGTAAATCAGCTTCTGCAGAATATACATTTGAAAATAATAATTTACCAGTTGTTGTTAGGTTTCCTGTTCCGAGAGTAATATTTCCTGTAATATTTAAATTACCTGTACCCGTAATATCTTTTGAATTTAAATCTAAGTTTCCACCTAGCTGTGGAGTTGTATCACCAACTACATCACTTAAACTTCCGCTTCCGTTAGTTACCCAAGCATAATCAGTACCGCTCCAACTTAAAACTTGATTACTGGTTGCACTACTTTGATTAAGATGTGTATTAACACTAGCATCTGTGTAACTAGATTGTACATCAGCTTGCGGTGTCCAATTAGATCCGTTCCACTTTAATACTTGTCCTGTACTCGGCGCACTTGTTGCTGTATCAACATCATTAAGTCCGTTAATACTACCGCCAGCTCCAGCACCAAATCCTTGTGCATTTACCCATTCTTCAGTAGCAACTGTTCCTGTTGAATCTGGTAAATTAAGTGTTCTATCTGCTGTTGGATTTACTACGCCAAACGTAGTTTCATTTGCGTCTACATTAGAACCTTCAAAAATTAAAGTTCCTGCATGCACATTTCTCCATGCTTTCCCATCTGCACCTAAATCATATGTACCAGTTAAATTTGGTAAAATATGACTTGTAACATCTGCTGTAAACGTAACACTATCAGTGTCTGCATCTCCTAGTGTAACACTACCTTGAGCAACAATTGTCCCAGTCATTGAGATATTGCCAGTTATGTCAAGATTTTGTTTAAATTTAGTTGCCATTGTAATCTCCTACTGTACATATTTATTCACAGTAGTCATAAAAACAGGGCCACTTGGGCCCTGTTCTCTTATTATAGAAATACCTATTAGGTAAATGCAAGTTGACCGCTTGTTACAGCAATCTTTGCAAGATAGTCAGCCGCATTACCAAGCGATGATGCTTGGTTGCTTAATTCTACATAACCATATCTGGTCATGAAGCTAACTACTGGCTCAAATGTACTTGGATCAAGTACTGTACCACTACTCATGAGAGGAATGTATGGGCAATAGAACGCCGCGGCGTCTGTTTCTGTTGCACCTTTGTAACCAACAAGCACTGTATCATCAGCGGCATACTGGTTTACATAAATTCTCATAGTGCCATTTAATGTACCTACAAATTTAGTATTTGTTGGTGCTTCAAATGTACCTTCTGTGCTTCTTGCGAATGCAGAAGTTGTTGCACTTTGTAGTACTGTAAGTACTGTTGGGCTAATCACTGCGAAGTTACCAGCGCCACGTCTTGTTCTTGCGGCGATGTTATTTGCTTCTTTGTTGATAAGCACTGCAAGAGCGGCATGCTCGTCACCTACGAATGTCGCTGTACCACTTACACTACCTTGTGCGTATGTGCTTGCGGCTGTACCTGACAGACTTAAAAGACTTGCAATGATCTCTTGATCGATTTCAGCAGTAATCTCTTGGGCTAGTGCTTGCATGATTTCTGCTTCTACATCTAAGCCGTGCATTGACTGTGCGTCTTGAGCGGCTTCAAATGTCCAACGTGCTGATAGCTTTCTTGATTTGGCTTCAACAGTTTGCTTGAGTACTTGAATACTCAACTTCTTACCTGCTGTTCCTTCAAGTGCTGATGTTACGTCAGCTTTGTTAGATGTTGCGTTACCTGAGTAACCAGTTGCGATTTGGAATGGGCTTAGTGCCTCATCGCCTGCTACCGCAGTATCAAATGATTCTGCATAGCGTACACGTAAAGTGTGAATCTGTCCAACAGGCCCTGTCATAGGCTGTACACCAACGATTTCGTTGGCGATAACTGTTGGCATGACACGTCTAATCACTGGAAGAATAACTTTATTAAGTGTGGCAACGTTGCCTGCTTGAGTAGCACCAGTAGTGGCCGCCTCTGAGAGGTACCTCTTTGTGTTTTCAAGTGTTGTTTCCATTACCTGCTTTTTAGTTCCAGATAGACCGTCAGTTAGAGCTTCTTTAGTTTCGCTCCAATTTTCCATTAAATTGTCTGCCATTTCGGTCTCCTTAACTTATACCGGCTAATTTTCGAAGATAAACAATATCTGCTCCACCTTCAGCTGATGCTGATGCTTCTGCTTTGTTTCCAGTGACTTCTGATTTAGATTCACTTAGTACCTTCTTATTGGTCTGTGGTTTTGCGTCTTCCTTCAAAACTGAAGGTAGATACTTGTTGAATGCATTTTGTAGCTTGTCTGTTTTTACACTTTCGAGCAATGCACCCATAATTTCTTTATGGTCCTTGCTTAAAGGTTGCATCATTTCTTGCATAATTGCTTTTCTTTCTGCAGTGTCTTTAGCAATCCGTACAGTTTTTGCACTTTCTGCTATTGTCACTTCCTTTTCAGCAATGGCTTTGTCTTTGTCTTCAATCTTACTTTGTAGACCTTCAACTACTTTATTCAACTTATGAACTTCCGTTCCTTCGTTTAAGTAGCTTGACATAAACTCAGCGGCAAATGTTTCAAATATCTTACGACCAAAGGTATTTTCTTTGGCTGATTTGATATCTTCACGCAAAGTATGTAGTTCTGACTTAATAGTATTTTCCATTATGCCTTCAACTTTGCTTGCGGCTGTTTTAATAAAGTCTGCTTTAGTTTGATTAATGACTTCTTTGCCTTCTTTTATCATTTTGACTTTTGCTTCAACTAGTGAGCGTTTGTCTTCATGAAACTCGTTGAGCTCTTTGGTTAGTTGCTCCATAACAAATCCTTCTAATTTGGACATGTTACCTTCTTGAGCAACCCGGTCTTGGCGAAGTTCATTAATTTCTTTGCCAAGTGTATCCATCACAAACTGATCAAGCACTTTTGCATGCTCTTTCATATGCTTGCGATAAGCTACACGATCTTCAGCTACTTTTGCTTTATCTTGATTAAACTCTTCGAGTTCTTTAGATATAACATCAGTAATCATTTTGTCTGCGGCTTCGACAATTTGCGACTTGTCATTTTCATAACGCTGTGCAAATTCTTCTCTAAGTTCAGCTGTGATTGTCTCACGAGCTTCTGTTAGTTGTGTCTCCCACGCTTCTGACAAAGAAGATCTAACCTCTTCGGAGAGCGTACTCGAGCTTAATAGTTCATTCATTGCATGAGCCATATTAATCTCTCCTATATCTCAGGTTTTTAATAAAAGTAGTCACCTCTTCCTGGAGATAACGTTGTGCACCTTTATCGTGTCTAGTTGCTTCAGCGACATCCATTAACACATTGCCCCGTCTATGATTCATAATTCTTTCATAGATTGGATCGGGATAAGCATCTGGAGCACTTGGATTTGCAACGATATCAACGGTAATAATCTCAAAATCTTTAACTATTCCACTGTCGTTAACATTGCCACTGCCTCGGCTTGACACGCCTAATTTTACTCCACTCTCCAATAGGGTTTTACAAATATTTCCCATCGGAGTAGGTAGAATTTTCAGCTTGCCGATCCCATTTGCGCCATCTGTATCCATTTCAGTGATCATGTGAGACACACGATCTAAATTGATATTCAGGTCATCTGGGTGATCAGCTTCGCCTAATACACTGTATCCACCTTTAATTTTTTCATTTATTGCCTTAACGGCTGTATGAATTTCTTCTTTTGTGTAGATACGATTATTTTGATTGCGTACATCACCTTCAATAAAGATACCTTTCATATATAAGCTCTTACCATTAGCTTCATCTAATGTTTCAGTAACAATATGTGCTTGATTATATGTTAAGTGTTCTTTCAGTGAGGTAAGCATATTACTTCATTCCTCTAATTGGACTGTCTGACTTAGAGTCTTCACTCTTCGGTGCAGGCGCCGCACTAGGTGAACCAGCTTCTTGTGGTCCATCTACACCCATATCTTTAGCGGCTGGAGCAGGTCTACCCTTCTCATCGCCACCACCAATTGAGTGTGCTTTAGCATCGTTAGGTGCTTTAGCTTGTGAAGCTACAGGTGAGCCTTTGTCACTTGAATCACTGTGTGATACACTAACTGCACTCATTGAAGCACCTTCTTCAACGGCTTCAACAGATTCCATTTCGTCATCCATATCGCCCATTTCTGGCTCTTCTTCTGCAGGTGCGTCATCACCCATTAGATCTGAAAAAGCGGCACGTAGTTCTGCAATTGCATCTTCTACATTATCCATTGCTTCTTCTGCATCTGATTCTGACTCATCGCCCATTTCGCCTTCTGCTTCTGGCTCCATGTCCATAGCTAGATCCATTTCTGGTTCTGCCATTTCTTCGTCATCCATGGCCTCATCGTCCATGATTTCTTCGTCCTCAATCTCTTCTTCGGCTGTTTCGATATCATCAAGGAAATCTTCTTCAGCATCAGAGGCGTCAATCGCTTCTTCTACTTCATCGTCCTTAGCATCGTCATCAGCTTCATCGAGATCGATAGTTTCGTCTAAGTCGTCCTCTTGAATTTCGTCTTCTACTACTTCATCTTGCTCTTGTAGATTTGACCAATGTGATTTGGCTTTCTCAACAAAAACAGTGTGAAGAAGATCGGCGGCTTTATCTTGCTCGTCGTTAACGATATATTCAAGGACTTTAACTAAAGATTCCTTATGTTCGCTCATATCCTTCTCCTTAAAAAATTACAGGCTTACCAAGATGGTTTACATCTATATTTAACACACCAAGACGTTTCGCCTGGATAATACCCTAAAAAATGGGTATTTTATGAATATCTCTCTGAGATAAGTAAATCTTAGGTGAAAATTTTATGTTTGTGCAGGTTTTGCGTATATTTTCTTTATACGTTGCGTACGGCTTGCATTTTCAATATTATGCACTTCTCGTTGTTTTCTCAAACGATTTATATGCTTTAATGTTAACCTTGCCTTACGAGTATCGTCTATTTGCCTATTATTATACTTGTCATCTTCAGCATCATAATACTCATTTAAAATATCTTTACTACGCATTTTCATCTCCTGTTGGAGCGGCTTCTGCTCCACTGATAGGACTTTCTCCTTCAGTCTCGTCACCTGCTGGTGCGTCCAATGGTAAATCGTCTGGTGCTCCATCTGGAATATCAAATCCACGCACTCCGACGTTACCTAAACCTGGCATTGCATCTGCTTCTGGTGTAACACCTGATTCATTCTCTTCTTCCCACATACGTTCATTTTTCAAAATCTCTTCTTCAGTAAGTCCTAAGTATTTCTCCATTAGGAAACGTCTACTCATATATTGGACACCTTCAAGTCCGCTGAACACATTTGCTCTAGCCGCATGTACTTCAATTTCTTTATATGTACTAAAGCTCTGTGGCTCTACAAATTCTAAATCAAATAAACTAGCATCAATATTAATGCCTTTGTGTTTCATAAACAGTTTAAACTCTTTATCCATTGTAGGAGCAAGAGCGTTTTGTAATCTCATACAGTATTGATTAAATCTATATTCTTGTATAAATGCTGTACCTACTCTACCGTCTACATAGCTAGCTGTTCCATCATCTGGACCAGTTGGCAAGTAACTGCTAGGTACACGCAATGCTCTAAGCATTTTGTTTGTAAAATAACGCAGGTCATCAATTTGACCTAAGTTCTCTCCACCTGGTAGAACTTCAACTTTACTGCCTCTACCTTCACTGGTCTGTGCAAAAAAATAGTCTTCCATAATTGATAACGGATTATATGCCGCATCCATAATGGTTGTACCACCACCTGTTTTATTAGGAATACGTTTTTGATGAATTTCATTTTTAACACGCTCTACAAAACCCATAGCTTTGTTGGGAGGCATATTGCCTACGTCAACATAAAATACTCTACGTTCTGGAGCACGTTGTACTCTGTATATAATAATTGAATCTTCAAGCAGTTCTTTTTGCTTGTACGTTTTAAAGATAGGATCAAGTATACTAGCACCAAAAGGCCAATTGTTGTCCATACCCTCAGTCATACCCAAGTGTACCACATGACTAGCATCTACTGTGTATTCTTGAATATTACCTGTACCTGAATCATACTGTCCTGAATAAGCGCCGTATGCCCCTTTGTCAAGAACTTGTCCACGCATCATACTATTAACTGTGCCATAGGTCTGACTGTGTTGCACAGGTTTACTCACAGTTTTTTCCTGCATATTGAGATCTATATTTTTAATAATATACTGTTCTGGTTCTTTACCTTTGGCTTCATTAACAACACATTTGGTTACATCAACTGGATTTACATAATACAATTCCCAAGTTTCAGGATCTCTAATAAAAAATTGATCTCCGTACTTTATGGTATTTCTAAACATACGAAAAATACGTTTATCCCAATCTTGTAAATTACACCATTGCTGTAGTGTTTGTTCTAGTATCTTGGTTTCGCTTTCAGTTGCTTTTTCTTTAAAATTAACTTTGAAAGGAAGTTTACTAGATTCTTCTACTTGTGTGCTAAATTCACTAATAATATCAATGGCGGCATTTATTTCACTGTCCATGTCCATTTGGTCATATTGTGCATATCGCTCAACACGATTAGGTTGTCCACTGTATACTTCAGGTAACCAACTTTGGAAACGACTAGCACTGCTAGGTTTCATACTATCGGATCCTTGTCCGCCATACATGGTAAAATGTTTTTTCCAGCTCATACGATTCTCTTTTACTTTATTATAGTGTATTTATAGTTTTTGTCAACCTTAAGTTCCGTCAATTGATACAGTTTGGTTATTAGGACTATTCCTATTATTGAGGTTGAGTAATGGATCAGCGAAGTCCATATTATCAGGTCCTTGATTATTTTGTTGTGCGGATGAAACAACAACATCTGTATTCATAGGTTTGCCTTTTATTAAGTTTGATAGTTTTTGTAATGTTTCGTCTGCTAATTTTGTAGGATTGTTAATTGCTTCCACTACCTTTTCAAATCGCAATTCACCGCCTGTGGTTCTAAATAATTCATTTGCGGCGCCTTGAGCCCCACCAACAGCAACTTGTGGTATTGCCGCCGCTTTTGCAAACGTGCCCATTTTTCCAGGCATATTACCCATTAACAATCCAAGGAAAAACCCCATGTCTGACATCTCCATTGGTTTACCTGTGGCTAGATTTCCAAAAGGTTCTAAAACTCCACCTCCTACTGCACCACCACCTACTCTAGCAACAGTTCTTGCACCTTCACTTCCAAACGCACCTTGTAAAAAATCTTGCAATCTTAACATCAGTGCAGAAGATCCTAGTCCCTCTTCACCTGTTGCTTGTCTTCCTGCGGCAAAAATAAATTGTTGAATTAAATTTTGAAATGTTTTTTCTGTTTGTTCAAGTTCAGCTGACATGCCTCTTGCTCTTTGTCTAGCACTGTTTTCTTGGTCAGTCATTTCTTTTAAGTTTTCAATCATTTTTTGTCTAACACTGATCTCATCACCATTAACATCTACTAAACTTTGAGAAATACCTAGTAAACTTTCAGCAACACTATCTCCATTTGCCGCTCTTATACGCAATTGTTCTCTTATATCAGCATTGTTTGCTTTTAGTCCACCAACACTTTCTGCAATAGCCGCAGAAAAATCACTTGCACTAGTTCCAGGATCCTGTATGCCAGAAAGCACTTTATCAAATAAGTCTTGTGCTGGCTGTCCTAATTGTACGAATACTTGGCTGAATTGCTCTGGCCGTAGTCCTGTGGATACTGCGGTTAAAATAGCTTTAGACACTTCGTCACCAACTGGCCCTAATGCACTAAGACTTCCACTCAATTTATCAAACTTTTCTCTAGTTGCTCCGGTTTGTTCAGCTAGGAAACTTTGTGCTATTGCATTTTTACGTGCTTCCATCTGAGCTTTCAATCTTTCTTTTACATCCTGCCCTGTAATTTTTGCCATAGCTTCTTCTTGTTTAATACGTTCAACCATCGACTCTGATATTTCTTGTTCAGTTTGTGCTCTAAAAGCATCAGTTGTCATAGTCAAACGTCTTAGTTCTAGTTCTTCGGCCAACAGTTCTGCGGCGGCGCCACTGGTTAATCCAAAGTTACCAAATCCTTCTGCCGCACCTCTAAAACTGCTTATAAGATTCATAAATCTTTTAGAGCCTTCCTGAGTACTTTCTCCAAATGATCTAATTCCTGGTAAGTTACCCAAAACAACTTGCGAAAATTCTCCTAAGTCGATACCCGAACCAGCTAGTTGTGCAGTCACACCACTTAGATTTTCACTGAAATTAATACCTGCTCTTCCGCCAATTCTAAATGCATCACCTAGTTCTTGTGATTGTTGCATTATCAAACCAAACCCTGTACCAACTATTGCAGGCGCACCCAATGCTTGCAATGTGTTTTGTATCATTCCCGTTACATTGGTTTGACTACTAAGCACAGCATTACCAAGTTTATCCATGCCTCGTCGTTGATCTGATCCAATTTTGACATTGTTTCTAATATTCTGCAACATTGATGATTTTTGTTCAGAAGTTTGTTTTTTCTCTTCTCTTAACTGTGCTTGCTCAGTAGCGTTGCCTTGTGATACTTCAGATTGAACACCACTCAAGGCCGAAACCATTTGCCCTATTTTTGCAAGAATATCTTCTTGTGTATTTTCCAAAGCAAAATCAGGTATTTCAACTTGATTTCCTGTTATTGTAGCTATAGCCATAAATTAAGTACTCTTTTAATTGATAAATACATTTGTATTATACAAGTATTTATAGGCGAAATATATGCAAAATCCCTTAGAAGATTATTATAGACAAAAAGAAATTTACGTACCTTTACCTACACAAGGCCTTTGGTATGAAAATAAACCTAATCTCACTGATGATGGAGAGATAGGAGTACTTCCGATGACTCTTAATGACGAGATGCTATTGAATATTCCGGATACGCTATATAATGGAGAAAGCATATTCAATCTTTTAAAAAGTATTGCACCTGATATTGTAGACCCAAAAGAAGTAAGTTTACCCGATGTTGATGTAATATTGCTTGCTAGTAGAGCAATGACATATGATAAAAAAATGCAAGTTGAAAGCAAATGTGTACACTGTGAAAAATTTAGTAGTTACGAAATGAGTATTCCAGATATATTAAGTCAAATAAATTTAATCAAAGGTGGTGTAACTATAGAGATAGACAGATTACAGATTGAGTTAAGACCAAACTCACTGAGATCGATGAATGCATTTAATATAAAAAATTTAACAACAACTCAATTGGTTCAAAAATTATCAAATTCAGAAGGCGACAGAAAAGAAGAATTATCCAAGAATTACATGGATAGTTTAACAGAAATAACCATTGCTAATATAGAACTACTCAGTGATGCAATTGTAAAAGTTACTACTCCTGACGGTAAAGAAGTAATAGATCAAGCCAGTATCCAACAATGGCTAGCAAATGCAAAAAAATCTGTTCTTACACAAATTGAAAACAACAGTAGAAAACTTAATTTAAATGGTTTACCCGACACATACGACTTTACTTGTAGCCACGAAGAATGTGGCAAAGAATTCAAAGGAACAGTAGAATTTAACCCAAGTTTTTTTTTCAGCAACAGCTAATTAGAACTGGAGGTGATAATAACCTAATCCAAAAACTAATCGAACAATACGAAGAAACTTCTAAAAAACTTAGAGAACTGATATTCGATACTGTATTATACAGTGAAGGTGCATTTACAATTGGTGAAATTAAAAAAGTATCAGTAAGAGACTTAAAAGAGATACAAGACCGAATGGGTACTAAAGCTGAAAAACAAAGAGAAGCCTTAAATCCTAAAAACCGTAAAGTATTATAGTTTCGAAGAGCTAAAGCTCATCGTCATACTCATTTCATTTCGTATGATATTTCTTTCTTAGATATAATTTTTATTATGATACGTTATTACCTTGTTTTCAGTCGCACTTAGCTTGTTACAGCCAAGTGCAAAAAAACGAAACGGTCATTACCCCGTCTCCAGTTCGCATCGTTATAGTAAAACCTATTGCTAGGCAGAGGCGGTTTTGCTTTACCCCTTTACATACTGCTTAAAACGCAGAAACACTCTCAGCCATAACGACGACTTTCGAGCTATCCGTGGGTTACAATGGCACAGTAGAGCCCACTCTTTTGGTTCGTTTCCCTCAGGCAAGTTCCGACGGCCCGTATTGCTACGAACAATCTCAATGCTTTTAACAAAGAGGGTATGTTACGACTGGTGTCTGTTTAGTGATTCTATAAGTGCCTTGGAACTGCCAACTCTTACATTTATAATGCCGTTGTAATATTCATCAGTTTTAAGAACTTCACGGTCAAACTGTTCTTTGGCTTCTAAATAACTTAGTTCGCCTCTGCTGGTGCAGTAGTACAGTATTTCTCTAGTGAAGTTTTCTGGGCCTAAGTGTTCTACGTCTGCATTCAGATTGTCACTGGATCCCCAATAGTCTCTCCAGTCACTTTCTTTTGTTGAACGCCTTTTGTTCTTTTTGCCTTTGAGGGGTTTTTTAGTTACTTTAAATTTTGCTAACTTTTTGCCAATATATTTTT
>Ga0163179_10003130_pt1 | contig 11325 bp, 9 predicted proteins | sample AtlANTMetagenome_FD_109643 | JGI IMG/M metagenome (GOLD analysis project Ga0163179, IMG submission 109643) | Marine eukaryotic phytoplankton communities from the Atlantic Ocean - Atlantic ANT 2 Metagenome | ecosystem: Environmental > Aquatic > Marine > Oceanic | place: North Atlantic Ocean... | reverse complement strand
AGCTCCAAACTCCATGAAACGTACTCGTCCATCATCATTTGTCATAGTGTGATTGTCAATCATCATTTGTATATCTTTGACAATATTTTTGATTTGTTCTGCAGAAGTACTATATGTTAATCCCAAACTAAACTTGGACCTTCTTACAGGTCTCATACCAAGGTTGTCTAATTCCACATCAATCATTTTTTTATTTGGTACAGTTACTAGACTTCTGTCGAATGTCCTTATTCTTGTACTTCTAAAACCAACCTTCTCAACTACTCCCGTAATACTTCCAACATTAACAACATCCCCCACAGTGAATGGTTGATCTAGAAAAATAGTAAATGAACCAAAAAGGTTTTCTAAACTTTCTTTTGAAGCCATAGCTATAGCTATACCTCCCACACCTAATCCAGCAGCTAAGGCTGTTACATTAACATTAAATACAGTTCCAATAATGATGAAACCACCAAGGATTATGATAATTATTTTAATTGAGTCACTTATAAATGGGATTAATTGATCATCAAGTTTAGATGCAGTTTTAGTAGCTTTCTCACTAAAAACATTTCCAAGGTAATCAGTGAGTCGTGTGAAGAATTGTATCGTTATAAAGATTGTTATAAATAAAAATAATTTTTTAATTATATCTTGAAACATCAATTCAGAAATTTCAAAATTTAAAAGATTAGGGAATATAGTATCTTCAAACGCAAATAGTATACCAAATAAAAGGATTAGACGTTTAATTGGCTGGGTTAATTGATTATTAAATTGTAATTCAAGTTTGTTTTCTTTTGTGATTAATTTAAATAAGAAACGAATCACCCATCGTGCTAAAAATTTTCTTATTAAAAGTGTAAGTACGAGGATAATAATGGACCACAACCATGTTTCGTAAGTATTATCTAGGATTAAGGTTTCATAACTTACACCCAGTATATTTAAAATATTTTCCATATCTAATTAAAACTAATTTATTTTTTGAAAGATTAATATTAATCTGTCTGACACCTTTGGGTCATATGTGTTTAAACTATAATCACCAAAAACAGCTTTTAAATTTACATTAAAATCTTTATAATAATTTACAAATTTTTCTTTATTAATTAATCTCACCTTTTCATTAAAAGTATATTGTTTGTTTTTATCTATAATTTTAATTTTTTTATAGATAAATTTAGAGTCATGGCTTTTTTCAATTTCAAATAATATATTTTTTATTTTTTTAGTTTCTTTTGATTTTTTTTGTTTTATAATCTTTTCAGTGTTAAAAAAATCAATTATAATGTATCCTTTTCTTTTTAATGCATTGTACATGTTTTCAGAAACTAGGAAATTGTCTTTGTCGTTGTCAAAATAACCGAAACTGGTAAATAGATTTAATATAATATCATATTTATTTTTTACTTTCAGTTTCCTCATGTCTTTTATGTAAAATGTTAGATTTTCTTTTTCATGTATTTTCGCTTTCTTTAAACTTTTTTTTGATAAATCAAACCCCTCAACACGAAACCCTTTTTTATTTAATTTAATAGAATGTCTGCCAGTACCACAGGCCACATCAAGAAATAAAGATTTTTTCTTTGGATTTAGAAATTTGATGAGGTTCTCGATAAATAAATTTGCTTCTTCATCATTTCTATTTTGATATAGAAGATGGTAATACATGGAATCAAACCAATTTTCAAACCATTTTTTTTTCATTTTTTTATCCATGTGGTACCTGCGGTTGGAGAATAGGAGGAAGCCCATCCTAACTTTTTTAAATGTGCATGATAGGCCGTTAATTTGTTACGATTATTTTGTAATATTTTTTCGAATTTCTCATCATAAAAATCTGGAAATACATATGTTTCATTTTTGGCTCTTTTTAACCAGTTTCTTGCCGCACTTTTCCAACATTTCATAGCGTTTCTGCCAACTTTCCACCCATTTGATTGATAATAATCATAAAAAATATTTCCCTGTGATTCATCACCTAAATCTTTAAAATATAAATTCACTTCATCTCCAGTTGGTTTTTTGAATCTTTTCTTATTAGTAATGAGACCTGTTTTCTTTTGTTTTTTTTGTTCCTCTATTTTTTGATCATGGTTTTTTATCAACTGATTAGAAATATTGGTATGTAGAATCTTTATATAAACTTTTTCTTTTGGATTTTTAACTATTACATCAATAAATTTGAGTTTATAAAGTTTATTGATACAGTTTTTGATTTTGGAGATAGATAAAGTTGTATTGTTGGAAATGTCTGTCAATGTTTTTAATTTAAAATCTTTTTCTATGACATCTGTATTTTTACAATTTTCTGTATTGTATATTTCATATAAAACTAAAGTTGTTTCTAAACCGTAATCTTGCACCAGTCTTTTGTTTAGAATAAAGTATTCGTTTGTGGATAGTATTGTGTTAGAAATAGACATATGTCAAATTTATTAATAGCAATAATGATTTCCAAGTTAATTTCTTTATACTCATTATATTATTTAAGATGTAATCCAAATAGAACTGTTTGGAGGAGGCGCGGTTATGGATATTTTTTTCTGTTTTATTGGATGAATAAATTCAATTTGCCTCGCATGTAAATTAATACTTCCATCTTTATTTGTTCTTTTTGCATTGTATTTAATGTCACCTTTAATCGGAGAACCTATTGATGATAATTGTACTCTTATTTGGTGATGACGACCTGTTATTAGAGTTATCTCATATAAAAAATAATTTTTTAGTTTCTTTAATAGTTTATATTTTAATTCCGCCTTTAAAAATCCATTTTTTTCGTTTAATGAAGAAAAAGATTTATTTATTTTTTTATTTTTTTTTAAATAGTGGGTTAAGTGACCAGAGTTTTTTTCTATTTTATTTTTTACTATAGCCCAGTATTTTTTTATTATTTTTTTTTCTCTAAATAACTTTGTTATTCTAGATAAAGATTTACTGGTTTTAGATAAGATGACAATCCCACTAACAGGACGATCTAGTCTATGTGGTAGGCCTAAAAATACTTCTCCTGGTTTATTGTATTTCTTTTTAATATAATGTTTACCAATATCAATTAAACAGTCATCACCTGTTTTGTCTTTTTGAACTGGAATTTTTACTGGTTTATTAACAATAAGTAAGTGATTGTCTTCATATAAAATCCATTCCGTCATCATCTCATTTATATTCTTCATCTTTATTTGGAAACAGACTGTTTTTTACATCATTTATATAATTGGAAACAGCGTTATTGATAATCTCTGACAAATTACTATATCTTCTCAAAAATCTTGGATTAAATGTACTATTCATACCTAACATATCATGCATCACTAATACTTGACCATCTACATTAACCCCTGCACCAATTCCAATAATTGGTATTTTGACCGATTCTGTTACAGTTTTAGCTAATTCAGCCGGAATTTTTTCTAAGACAATTGCAAAACATCCTGCTTTTTCTAATTTTTTAGCATCCGATTTCAATTTTTCCATCTCTTTCTCCTCTTTTGCTCTTACAGAATATGTCCCGAATTTATAAATTGATTGAGGGGTTAAACCCAAATGTCCCATAACAGGAACTCCAGAATCAATAATCCTTTTTATTGAATCTTCAATTTCTTCACCACCTTCAAGTTTTACTGCGTGTGCACCAGATTCTTTCATTATCCTAATAGATGAATCTAGTGCTTTTTTTGAATTTCCCTGATAAGAGCCAAATGGTAAATCTACTACAACTAAACATCTTTTGACACCTTTTACAACGGATTTTGCGTGATATATCATTTCTTCTAAAGTAATAGGTAATGTTGTTTCATGTCCCGCCATAACATTGGATGCGGAATCACCAACCAAAATAATATCAATATTAGCCTTGTCTATTAATTGAGCGAATGAGTAATCATAAGCTGTTAACATTGCTATTTTTTCTCCATTGATTTTCATTTCTTGTAGGGAGTGTGTTGTTATTTTCGTGTATTTTTTCATTAATCTGTATTTATACTATCTTTTTTTTCTTGATTCATTAAAACATTCAGGTATTCTATTTTGAATAATTCCTGATTTTGAATTAGGGTTGTGATAGAGTCTAACAATTGTTTCTTTTCTTCTTTTAGAAAATTATTTTTTTCAATTTGTTCTTTTAGATTTTTACTTAATGTGTATATAAAGTCTTTGTCATCTCCCATTAAGTCTTTAAAAGGTTTCAATTCTTTATTTTCAAATCTTAAAGAGTCATTTAGGATATTAATTGATTTTAATTCGTTCTCTAATAACTTAATTACATTGTTTAGCTCCGATATTTTCTCACTTTCATTTAATTTAATTTTTGTTTTTAATTCTGTGTTTTCGTTGATAATAATTTTTATCTCATCTTCATTAAAGTTCATTTTTTTATTAATACCATTATATTCTTTTGTTGTAGAAATATATAAATAATCTATTTTCACCTTAGTTTTACTACCTAAATGAAACCCAAATCTTCCAGCTTTTAGGGGAGTTAATCTTTTTTTACTTAAATTAATTTTGAATTCCAAGTCTCCATTGATGTAGAATTCACATTTATCATTAATCTTTTTGATTAGTATTTCGTTTTTTGCGTTTTTTCTTATATTTTCTGATTTGATCCAGCCATTATCTTTACTATATGTTAGGTTTTTATTTTTTGTGTCCTTTTTGATATAAACAAGTCGATATTTTTTAAAACTATTAGTTTCAAATATTAGAGCTTCTTGTGTGTTAGGGTTGTACTGTAATATAATTCCAAAAGTTTGTCCTTCTGTATTTTGGAATAAATTTAATTTTTCTTCAGGAGCTAGTTTTATAGATGTTTTAAGTTCAAAACTTGTTAGATCATTTTCCCAATTTATCATGGGAGTGTATTGTGTCTTTCCCGAACCTAAAAAATATTGCCCTTCATTCTCTAATAGCACAGCAAATTGTTCTCCAATTTGTTCAATGGGAAACATAGAGTTTGATTCATTAAAATCTTCTCTAAACACATTTTGAGACAATAACTCTTCAGAGCTTTGTTGTGCTGTTAAGTTATTTGAATAAACTATGAATACAATGATTAATCTTATTAACTTCATTAAGTCTTTTGTTTATTATATCAAATCTACAAAAATTATATATTTGCTTTATGAAAAGTCTTTTATTCATTTTCCCTTTATTATTTTTTCTTCTTTTTTCTTGTGATAATGATTTAAACATAAATGAAAACTGGAAAGATATTCCTGTAATTTATGGTGTTTTAAATAGTGGAACAGCTGAGGACCTAGATAATAATGGAGATCCAGACGAGAATTTTAATCATTTTGTAAGAATTCAAAAAAGTTTTTTGGGATCGGAGTCAGCTTATAGTTATACAAGTATTTATGATTCACTTTATTATAATCCCTCAGATCTTAAAGTTTGGTTGGAAACAGTAAATAATCAAAATGGAGAGGTTACTGGTCCTTATGAATTAGAATTAATTGATGATTCTCAATTAGATTTACTATCAATATATAAAGAGGAGGGGTTGTTCGCTACAGAGGCTCATTATCTGTATAAAATACCTAATGTTGCAAGTGATTTGGTTCCATTTGATGATTTACGTATGGATTATAAAATCAATGTTCTTAATATGATTACTGGTGATACTACATTTTCACAAACAAATATTGTTGAACCTTTACAAATGTCTAGACCAACACTAGATAATCTTTTATCTTCTATATTGTCATTTACTCAACCGATCCAAATTAAACCTTCTCAACATGCAAAAATGTATACTATCTCGTTGAGATTTAATTACATCGAACAACATAAAGATGATTATCAATATGATACTGAGCAGGGAAACCCATTACCTACGACAGGTCTTGTTTATAAATATATAGATTGGAATTTAGGAACTGTTGAGGCCGATGAAAATCAACTTTTTGGAAATTCTGTAGAAACAGTCAAAAAATATATAACAACTACACAATTTTTTGAATTTATAAAATCTCAAATTGCTGAAGAGGATATTTCTTCACCGCAATATTATCGTTATCCCGTGAATACGGTTAATCAAGGAACTGGTGGCGGAGTTCCTGTTGGTATTTATCATGGAGCTGTAGATTTAAACATCACGGCAGTAAATAGTGAACTTTATACATATCTAAATGCGAACTCACCAAATTATGGAATTAATCAGGAAAGGCCAGAGTATAATAATATTGAAAATGGAGTAGGTCATTGGTCCTCTAGAAGTGTGTTGAATATGAATAGTCTTCTTTTGACCTCAGCAATTATGGATTCTATTGCTTTTGGAGAAATAACTCATTCTTTAAATTTCGCTTGTTATAGTACTTTGGGAACAATGGGATTAGTTGTAAGTTTTGGTTTTGAATGCGAAGAAGACTGACATCTTGACAGTTTTTAAGCTAAAATGTCTTGTTTTTCTTTCTTTTCTGACAATTTTTGATCGTTTGTCTTTTGGTATAGTATTTGATTTGTTGTTAGATGTAATCAAATAAAAAAAATACTATGAGTAAGATAATAGGTATAGATTTAGGAACTACTAATTCGTGTGTTTCTGTTATGGAAGGTAATGAACCCGTTGTTATTCAAAACAGTGAAGGTAAAAGAACAACTCCATCTGTTGTTGCTTTTGTAGAAGGTGGTGAAAGAAAAGTCGGAGATCCAGCAAAGAGACAAGCTATAACCAACCCTGAAAAAACAATATATTCAGTTAAAAGGTTTATGGGGGAGAAATTTGATAATATTAAAAAAGACTCAAAATCAGTACCATATAAAGTTGTAAAAGGTGATAATAACACTGCAAGAATTAAGATTGATGATAGAGATTATACTCCTCAAGAAATTTCTGCTATCATTTTACAAAAAATGAAAAAAACAGCAGAAGATCATTTAGGAACAGAAGTAACAGAAGCTGTTATAACAGTTCCAGCATACTTTAATGATGCTCAAAGACAGGCAACAAAAGAAGCTGGTGAAATAGCTGGACTAAAGGTAAGAAGAATTATTAATGAACCAACCGCCGCGGCATTAGCTTATGGATTAGATAAAAAAACATCAGATTTAAAAATAGCTGTTTTTGATTTGGGAGGTGGTACTTTTGATATTTCTATATTAGAGTTAGGTGATGGTGTTTTTGAGGTGAAGTCTACAAATGGGGATACACATTTAGGAGGAGATGATTTTGATTTGGCAATTATAGATTGGTTGGCTGATGAATTCAAAAAAGAAGAATCAATAGATTTACGAGAAGACCCAATGGCATTACAACGACTTAAAGAAGCTGCAGAGAAAGCGAAAATTGAATTGTCGTCAAGTACTCAAACAGAAATAAACTTACCTTATGTTACAGCTACTGCTTCAGGACCCAAGCATTTAGTTAGAACATTAACAAGGGCATCATTTGAAAAACTTTGTGATAACTTGATTCAAAGATCTTTAGGACCTTGTAAAAAAGCAGTGACAGATGCAGGGTTAAAACCTGGTGATATAGATGATGTTATTTTAGTTGGAGGATCCACAAGAATTCCTGCAATTCAAAAAATCGTTAAAGATTATTTTGGAAAAGAGCCGTCTAAAGGAGTTAATCCAGATGAGGTTGTTGCTATTGGAGCAGCTATACAAGGAGGAGTATTGGCAGGAGATGTAAAAGATGTGTTACTATTGGATGTAACACCACTATCGTTAGGTATTGAGACTATGGGTAATGTATTTACGAAACTTATAGAAGCGAATACTACTATTCCAACAAAAAAATCAGAAGTTTTTTCAACAGCCGCAGATAATCAACCTGCCGTTGATATTCGTATTGCACAAGGTGAAAGAGCTATGTATCCAGACAATAAAGAAATTGGACGTTTTCAGTTGGCTGACATTCCACCAGCACCCAGAGGAACTCCTCAAATTGAAGTTACTTTTGATATTGACGCAAATGGTATTTTAAATGTTACAGCAAAAGATAAAAATACTGGAAAAGAACAAAACATAAAAATTGAAGCTTCATCTGGTTTAAGTCAGGAAGAAATTGAAAAAATGAAAAAAGAAGCAGAGGCTAATGCTGATTCTGATAAAAAGAAAAAAGAAGTAGCAGATAAAATGAATCAAGCTGACGCAATGGTTTTTCAAACTGAGAAACAATTAAAGGAGTTTGGTGATAAATTACCACCAGAAAAAAAGAAAACGATTGAGGACGCTGTGGCAGCTTTAAAAAAGGCTAAAGAAGCTAACGATTTAGAATCTATTGATTCTACTCTTGAAAATTTGAATAAAGCTTGGGAAGCGGCTTCTAATGAACTTCAACAGGCCATGCAGCAGAGTCAGAATAATAATCCAAATGATGACACAAAATCATCAGATTCTGAGAAAGGTTCAAAAGGTGATGATGTTACCGATGTTGATTTTGAAGAAGTAAAAGACGATAAATAATTCCAGTTTGTTTTTATAGAAAAATAAGGCTGTGGCCTTATTTTTTTATATAAAAAGAAAATTTTATTTAAGTTAATTAGTGATTGTTGTATTTGTTATGGAAGTGTAAATTTCTTTTCTAATTCATTGACATATTGTCGAAAATCTTTATCAGTATCAACTAAATTATTTACGGTTTTACATGCATGTAATACAGTTGCATGATCTTTTCCACCACATCTCGCTCCAATATTAGCTAATGAAGATTTTGTGAGTTGTTTGGCGAAATACATCGCTAATTGTCTAGCTTGTACAATATTCCTTTTTCTTGTTTTTGATTTTAAAGTGTCTATTGATAAGTCAAAATAATCACAAACAACTTTTTGGATATAATCGATTGAAACTTCTCTTGTTGTATTCTTGACAAACCTGTCAATCATCTCTCTTGCTAATGCAATGGAAATTTCTTTTTTATTCAAAGATGCTTGTGCTAATAACGATATTAAAGCTCCTTCAAGTTCACGTATATTAGTTGATATACTATATGCTAAGTACTCTAAAACATCATTTCCGATTTCTATACCATCAGTATGCATTTTCTTTTTTAGAATTGCGATTCTAGTTTCTAAATCTGGTTGTTGTAAGTCTGCGGAAAGACCCCATTTGAATCGTGATAATAATCTTTGTTCCATACCTGTTAAATCAACAGGCGCTCTATCAGATGTCAATATAATTTGTTTATTGTTTTGATGCAAATGATTAAAAATATGAAAGAAGATATCTTGTGTTTTTTCTTTTGATGAGAAAAATTGAACATCATCGATGATTAATACATCAATCATTTGATAAAAATGAGAAAAATCATTTGTTGTATTATTCCTTATGGATTCTATAAATTGTTGTGTGAATTTTTCAGCAGAAACATAAAGAACTGTCTTTTCTGGATGTATCTCTTTCACTTTTATTCCTATTGCATGTGCTAAGTGTGTTTTTCCTAGTCCAACTCCACCATATATTAAAAGTGGATTAAAGGAAGTGCCTGCAGGTTTTTGAGCAACAGCAAAACCAGCTGACCTTGCTAATCTATTACATGAACCTTCAATAAAGTTATCAAATGAATAATTAATATTTAATTGTGAATTAATTTGTACTTTTTTTAACCCAGGGATTATAAATGGATTTTTCACTCTTTTTTCCAATACTCCAGAGGGGAGTTTTTGTTCAGGGTTATTTCCAATTTTTTTATTTAAGCTTGGTAGTTCAACAGAATATGGATTTTTTTGATCATTGTTTAAAATTATATTGTATAATAATTTTCCATCATTCCCGAGTTCTTTTTTGATAGCAGTTTTAATTAAGTCGATATAATTCTCCTCCAACCATTCATAAAAAAACTTACTGGGAACTTCAACCGTGAGGACAGATTTCTTTAGTCTTACGGGTCGGATAGGAACAAACCATGTTTCATAACTTTGAGAAGATATATTATCTCGTATAAAATCTAAACAGTTGTTCCAAACTTGTACAGGGGTTATTTCCATTCTAAATTAAACTATTATTTCATTTCTATAATAGTATACGACTTGGGCGTTTGAGGCACTTGGGACACTACAATTAAAACAATGCCGTAAATGTGTGAAGAAAAAAGTTTAAAAAAAAATTTTTTAGCTATTGTTTTTAAGTTTTTTTCGTGTTATATTATCACCTCTCTTTTAGAATGATTGTTCTATGTTTTTCAAATGATATTTATTGTACATAATTTTTAAAAGATCACTTCCAACTTTTTGTTTTCTTTCATTTTTCCAATTTATTTTCGGAGCTTTTACACCATTTTTTAAATTTTTTGTATTTGAAAAAGTCCTTACTTCGTCCCATAAATTAATATTAATTAAATTTTGCAATATTGTTGTACCGCCTTCAATTAAAATCGAAGAAATTTCTTTTTGATAGAGAGTCTTCATTATATTCTCTAATATTTGTCCATTTTTTAATTTCATATTGTTTCCAATATTTAAATATTTGATATTTTTTAGTGTTTTGGACTCTCCATAATGAAATATTATTGTTTCTGCATCTTCATTAAAGATATTAAAGTTTTTTGTTTTCAATTTGTTATTTCTATCAATGGTAATTCTTATTGGACTTTTACCTTTTGCTTTTCTGTTCGTTAATAGGGGATTATCACAAATAATAGTATTTGTCCCCACCATAATACTATCAACCTCACTCCGCCATTTGTGAGTTAAAATATGACTTTCATCACAACTTATTTTTTTGATACCTGTGGAGTTTGTGTTTATAAAACCATCTTTTGATTCCGCCCATTTTAAAATAATAAAAGGTCTTTGTAAGATATGATTTGTAAAGTATTGTTTATTTAACGCTAAACATTTTTTTTTCAAGATATTTATAATAACTTTTGTGTGTTGTTTTAATTTTTTAATTCCTTCTCCATTTACCTTATTAAATGGGTCAAGTGTTCCTATAACAACAGTTTTTATTTTATTTTTAATAATTAAATCAACACAGGGTGGTGTTTTCCCATGATGCGAACAAGGCTCTAAATTAACATACAAAATACTATTTTGGAGTAAGGATTTATTTTTAACGTTTTTGATAGCATTGACTTCTGCGTGATCCTCTCCAAATTTTTTATGATATCCACTAGCAATAACTTTATTTTTATTTACAATAACACATCCAACTAAAGGGTTTGATTTTGTTTTTCCTAAGCCTAATTTAGCTAGTTCTAAACATTGGTTCATAAATTTTTCGTGTATTTTCACAATACTAAATTAAATTAAATCTTTTATCTATCTTCTTTATGTCCGATTTAAAATCTATAAAAAATACATTTATTAATAATATAAAACATCGGTTTTCAAAGGGTGAAATTAAGTCTATATGGAATAATTGGATTTTATCAGAAATTTTTCAGATTTCATT
>Ga0163179_10003129_pt1 | contig 11326 bp, 7 predicted proteins | sample AtlANTMetagenome_FD_109643 | JGI IMG/M metagenome (GOLD analysis project Ga0163179, IMG submission 109643) | Marine eukaryotic phytoplankton communities from the Atlantic Ocean - Atlantic ANT 2 Metagenome | ecosystem: Environmental > Aquatic > Marine > Oceanic | place: North Atlantic Ocean... | reverse complement strand
TCCTGGTTCGCGGTGTTGCACAAAAAGGCGCTTGAGCTTCCACTCGATGCATCTTGCCAATCGGCAACGATATCGAGCTCTACACGGAGTTTGTCGCTCGTCCCATCTGCCGCTGCAGACTGTGAGCGCAAGCTGTGGAGTTCCAGGTACGTCTCATCCCGCGCAATGGCGACTTCGGCGCTTTGCGCCCAGTTTTCGGTTTCGACTTCAAAGAACCAAGTCGCCTCATCGACGTCACAGCCCCAGGAGAACAGAGTGATTGAGGGGGACCCGTCGGACAGGGTCTCCTTCTCTGGGACGGCCGTGTCCTGAGGCACGGTGCAGGCGCAGACGCCCAGCGCTGTCCATAAAAAAAACGCCCCACTCCAGGCCGGAGCGGGGCGTTTGATTCGACGTAGTGTCAACGGCGAACCGCTACCACGTGTCGCACTTGGAACCGTCGAACAACGAGGTGTCGTCGCCGGTGACGATGCAGTCGTACTCTTCACCCGTACCGTAGTCATACGACGTCACCTTGAAGGTGATGGGCCAGGTGCAGTTTCGATACAGCGTGCTTACGCCGTCCGTTTGGTCTTCCCAGTTGTCCGTCCAGTCGAGCGAGACGTACCAGGTACTTCCGGAGCCATCAGACTCAAAGTCGATCTCTTCCAGTTCGTGGTACTCCTCCCATGCGGGCGAGTAGCTGTCGATCATGTCGACGCTGATAGCGTTGGCCCAGCCGTCTACGGTGACGGTGTAGCTTGTGCTCTCAGCAGTTTCGTCGCAATCTTGTTCAAATCCAGAAATCCACGGCGCCTGAATGTCGATACCGGTATCACCGGTGTCCCACAGAGCCGTGTCGTAAGTGTCGATACAACCAAGCGCGGTGTCGCACTTGGTTTCGGGGGGCGTGCAGTCAGCTCCCATGCCGAAGGCGATGATTACGCCGAGGCCGGTTGCTTGCAGTGCAGAGCGTTTTGTCATGGGGTTTTCCTCCATCCAGTGACGCGTCAACATACCCGCGCCTTTCGAGAGGGTCAAGGTCAGTCGGTTCCGCTTTGTCCCGGAAAATTTGACTCCTGCGCAGCGGTTTCGAATAAGCGTTGCTCGATAATATTGAGCAGACCCTCCGCGCCTTCGCCTGTGTGGGCGGAGAGCAGGATCCCGTCGTGTTGATTCTTGAGGTCAGCCCATTCACTCGCCGGAACCGCGTCGATCTTATTCAGCACCGTGAGCGTCGGGGTTTCTTCGGCACCCAGTGAGCTAAGCACCTCGTCGACCGCGTCTTTGTGGAGGTCGAAGTCCGGATCTGCGGCATCGAGCACGTGCAAGATCAGATCGGCCTGGACGACCTCTTCAAGGGTGGCGCGAAAGGCTTGTACGAGGTCGTCAGGCAGTCTGCGAATAAACCCGACGGTGTCTGTCAGGATGATTTCGCGCTCTTCGGGGAAGCGCAGCCGGCGGCTCGTGGGATCGAGCGTGGCGAAGAGCTTGTCTTCAGCATCGACCGAACTGTTTGTCAGGCGATTGAGCAGGGTCGACTTTCCTGCGTTCGTATAGCCCACAATACTCACGAGTGGCAGGCCAACCCGTTTGCGGCGTTGGCGTCGCATATCTCGGTTTTTCGCCAGCTTGCTGAGCTGTTTTTCTAGGCGTGTCAGTCGCTCTCCTGAACGCCTTTTACCGATCTCCAGTTTGGTTTCACCGGGACCCCGTCCGCCGATGCCTCCTGTGAGACGACTCATCGCGGTTGGCATGAGCGCGAGTCGCGGGCGCCGGTAACGAAGTTGGGCGATCTCTACCTGCAGTTTTCCTTCTCGCGTCGTGGCGCGCTGGGCGAAGATATCCAAGATCAATTGGGTTCGGTCTAAGACCTTGAGATCGGTGGCTGTAGCGACATTTCGAAGTTGTGAAGGAGACAGGTCTTGGTCGAATACGAGGACCTCTGCGCCCAAGTGCATGGCCCGCAGCAAGACGCTCTCCAGTTTGCCCTTACCGATCACCGTTCGGCCGTCGATTTGTCGCCTGCGCTGCAACACGCTGTCTACGACGTGCAGTCCTGCGGTGTCCGCTAGTCGCTTCAATTCTGCGAGCGAAGACGCAGCGTCTGGGTTGTTGCGCGTCTGGACGCTCAGCAGGACGGCGTTTTCCTGACCGGGGACCCGGCGAAGTCTCTCCTGTCGACCGAATTGATTCTCGAGGTCTGTAATGAACTGAAGGTAGTTTTCGTCCCATTGGTGGACGGAGGACCTATCTTCAACTCTCCACATCTCCTCGCTGGTGCCCGGAGGAAGCAGGTGGGCCCACTGTACTTGGCCTGGAAGACCATCCAGACCCGCCTGAACGACGACGACCACATCCAGACGGAGCAAGGACAGGTCGGTCAGGTCGTCTTGCGAAAGCGGTTCACTGCGCAAGTGCGTGTGGACGAGGCGTAAGCCCCGGAAGCGCGCGGATGCACCACGGCTACGTCCCAACTCGGGGATGAAGAGTTGGTGTGCGTCGCCCAGAACCCCTTTTTCGATGCGTCCGCGGCGATCGATCAATAGCCCAATTTGCCGACCGGTCGCTCGTGAGAGTTCGGTCATCCGCCGCGCGATCTCTGGGCTGACGAATTGGTTCGAAGGAATTCGGCGCGTATAAAGCGCCTGGAGCGCTTTCGACTCGCTGCTCTTTAGACCTTGGGTATTGCCGTGTAGTTCTGGAATGGGATTGACTCGTGGGTTGGGGCCATTGGGGCCGCTGGAACCGCGGTTCTATCTCATCAGGTGCGATCAGCCGAGTCTGTGTTGGTCTCTACCTCGATTGTGTGTTCTTCAGGCAGTTCTTCAACAGGGTCGGGCTCCGACGGTCGCCGTGACAGACGGGCCTTTGTCAGCATGCCGCAGACTGTTCCCAGTACGGTTCCAACCAGCACTGGGAACATCGCTCCAGCGCTACTTAATAGACCTACACCAAGTAAACCCGTCCCTCCGACGCCGGCGAAAAACCCTATCCAGACCATTCTGACGATGGTGGTTTGTGGAGGATCTACTTTGGTGTCTCCCACCAGCCATTGCACAGCGCCAAGAAGCGCCGCCATGCCAAGAGCCCCAAGATACAGCGAACCGAACATCATCCACTTCCGGAAAGGAGAGAAAGCGACTTGGCTTTGGGGTAATGCGATTCTATCGGATGCGCTCGAATGGCTACTGGCAGGCTACTCGCGTTAGTCGGTGGTAAGGTGCGATAGACTCACTCGCATAAGGAGGCCGTGTGGTTCGGTTCCTGTCGATCATGTTGGCGCTGATTGCAGTGCTGCTGGGCGGAATGCCGGTGTCTGCTTTCGCAGAAACGCGTTCCGAACAGAAAGAGATCGAACGGCTCACGCGAATGTCTGACCGGGTGGTTGTCGCCGAGGTCATACATGTGCGTATCGAAGTCAAGCCTGTAGGCGTCTACACGGTGTCGACCCTGCTTATTCAAGAGACCTTGAAGGGCGACAGGACACCGGTCTTTGAAGTCCGTTTACCGGGTGGAAAGCTTGGCGACCGAACCTTTCGTCGACCGGGTGGGCTGCGCTTCGAAGAAGAGCAGCGGGTACTCGTATTTCTTTCCGGAGATCGGCTTACGGGGTCCGCAGAGGGCGCGTTTTATCTCGACGAAGACGGCAGAGCCGTTCGCAATCACATCGCGCTTTACAACCAAGGTCACGAGGAACTCAATCGCTACGAGTGGAATCTCGTAAATATACGGAATTGGGTTGCGAAAGAAACGCGCTGAAATCGGTCTACAGCGTCTGCTGCGAGTCTTTCAAGCCAGCCTTCTCGTGCTGTTTGGACTGACCTTCGCCGGTTGCTGTGGAGAGGGCCCTTCTTGGAGGGCGCCTGGAAGCATTGGGCTGGGTGAAGACGAGACGTTGGCCGTCGATCTGAACTGGTTCCTGGATGAGTATGGGAAGGGTGAACTCAAGTTTGATTTGCTCGATAGCATTGGTGTCCTCGCGACCCTCGAGGGTTCAGACCTCACGCTGTATCGGGAGGTTGGCTCATCGGGAACAGGCTTCGTTTCTGTGGCTGTTGTGGATAGCTGCGGTGCAGTTGACGAGTTGGAGCTTGAGATCGCGGTCGAAGAAGAGGTTCCGGAATGCCAAGTGCGCTTCTCGTTTGATGCGAGTGCGGACTCGTCTTCTGTTTATTTGTTGGGTGACTTCAACAAGTGGAACGCGGATATTCCGCTGACCAATGGTTCTGGACAGACGTGGACTGTTGAGGTCGGTTTGGAGCCGGGGGCCTATGCGTACGGTTTTGAGGTGACGACATCGGGCGGTCAGACCGGACAAAGCTGTGATCCTGAAGCGCGCCTTACTCAGTGTGATGCGGACTATGCCGCGGATGCTTCGATTGGCTGGGGGCCTGATTGCGGGATTGGCATGAGCGTCTGTAATTCCATGATTGTGGTCCCAGACTGTCGCCTGCCGCAGCTTTCCGTGGATTCGATTACGACCAATGACACGACCGGCGCGGTCGCGGTTTCAGTGTCGGTGGAAGAGGGAGCCTTCGGGGCACCGCCCTCGGAAGGCTCCGTTGCGTTGGATGGCGTGGTTTTGCCGACGTCGGGTTGGACGGGCGCTGGTTTCGATGTGTCGTTGACGGGATTGTCGAGCGGCCGTCACGAATTGGTATTTAGCGTCGAAGATGAAGAGGGGCGTAGCTCGGAGAGCTTGCATGTTCCCTTTTGGCTCCAGGAGACTGCGTTTGAAGACTTCGTCGTGTACCACGCGGTCGTCGATCGTGTCGCGAATGGAGAGCGCGCCAGGGATACGACCGAAGGCGCGGATGCGGAAGCACTAGATTTTATGGGCGGCGACTGGGCTGGAATGAGCGCGGCGTTGCCCTATCTGGTGGATTTAGGCGTAAACACTTTGGTGGTCTCGAGCGCTCGGCACAGCGCTGAAGGCGTGTATGAGACCGATTGCGGCCTCACAGCGGCCTATCTCGCGCGATGGCGTGACAGTACGACCGAGTTTGAGTTTCATTTTGGCTATACCGATGAAGTGCTCGCTTTTGTGAACGACGCCCATCAGCAGGGACTGAGGGTTCTGATGGAATGGCCATCGGGATATGTCCACGAAAAGCACCCCTGGTTCACCGATCAAGAGGATTGGACGACAGAGCAGTTGCTTTGCCGTGATGATGCGGGTTCTGGACAGACTTACAAGGACACGATCCCTGAGCGGTGTTGGAACGAGACGTATTTGCCTGCGCTCGATTTGCATACGACGCAACCGCTACACGCTACCGTCGAAGACATCTTGGATTGGATTCTGACTTACGGCATGGACGGGATTTATGTCCCAGATGTACGTCAGATCCCACGTAGCGTGGGGTGGAACCTCGCCGCGCGTTTGGAGGATAGAGCCGAGCATCTCGGTAGGGATGCGATGTGGCTCCTTGCTGGTGGCACCGGGACGGCAGGTGAGCTCGCTTCGTACGTGGATGGCCAGTGGGATGCCATCTACAGCACGTCCGTGAGCAACGCGCTTCAGGACACACTCGCGTGGGAAACTTCTGGGTTTAGTGCCCTTTCGACGGCTGCCGCGACGGCGAGTGATGCCTTTGAAGGCGGACCGAACCTTCTTGGTTTGGGCCAGCTAGACGAGACTCGTTTTGTGACGATGGTGACGTCTGGAGACGTCGAACCGTGCGATACCCAACCTTTAGGCACGGCGCCTACCCCAAGTGGGGCGGAGCCCTATGATCGGATCGCGCTCGCCTGGAGTTATGTGCTCACACAGACCAGCATCCCATACATCAGATATGGCGAAGAGTTTGGGATGCCCGGCTATCTGCCGCCGGATGCACACAGAGGCATGTGGCGCGCGACGGATGATTTGGCGCAAGATCCCGCCACCAGCGTTGAAGAGGTGGCTGACCGGCTGACTAATAGTCAGGCCGCTACGCTTGAATTGGTCTCAACCTTGCTCACTGAGCGTGCGCAAAACGCTGCCTTTCGGTCTGGTAAAGAAACCGAACTTTGGCTTGAATCAAATGTGTACGCTTATTCACGTAAATCTGGGTCGAACGGTGTCGTGGTTGTGTTAAACCGCGGCCAATCTGGCCGGTCGCTGACGCTGTCGCTTGGCAGCACGGGGCTCGACCCGGACGGGATTTACGAGAATCTATTCACAGGGGAACAGATCGCTGCGAACGGGGGGGAACTTCAAGTAGCAGTGGATGGTTTGTCCGCAGTGGTGTTGGTGAGCGAGGAATAAAATAGAATGTCATACGTACGGTTAGCGGCCTTTTTGCTACTTGGAGGCTGCTGCGGAGGCGGTGGCGAACTCGATTGGGACGTGATTCCAGATCAAAATCTGGATGAAGGTGCTGTCGAGTTGGCGCTAGAAGACTTCGTGGTCGGAGGAGCTGGTGAGCTCGTTTTCGAAGTTCAGGCTGATGAAAGCGCGTTGATCGCGTGGGTGGAGGACGGGCAACTGTCCGTCGCGTCACAGCCGGATTGGGAAGGAGAGAGCGAAGTTACGCTTTCGGTTTCAGATCGGTGCGATCAGGCGTCGGAGGTTTCGTTTGTCGTGACCGCCGGTGTCGAAGAGGACGTCGAGGACGATGAGCCGACCGTCGCTGACTCTTGTTCGGTGACGTTCGAGTATGTTGCACAGGCCGGGCCGAAGGCTGTGGCCCTCGCGGGCAGCTTCAACGCGTGGTCGACCAATACGCATCCGATGACGGTGGCTGATGGAGACAACTGGTCAATTACCGTGGACTTGGAGCCTGGTCCTCACGCATACAAGTTCGTAGAGACCGGTACAGATGAGTTCTGGGCATGTGATCCAAATGCTGAACTTATTCAGTGTGATGAGGGCTATAAATCACCCGACGACACGAGCTGGTCGCACAGTTGTGGACCAGGGGTGGAGAGTTGCAACTCGATGCTCATCGTCGCCGACTGTGGGCTTCCCACACTGGTCTTGGATTCGCTGGACATCGACGTCGATGCGGGCGCTGTTTCCGCGTCTGTGTCCGTTGTTGAGGGGCAGTCTGAAAGCGCTATCGCTGACGCGCGTGTGACGTTGGACGACGTGGCCGTTGACGGCTGGACCGGCTCGAGTTTCGAGGTCAGTCTCACCGGTATATCGGCAGCTCGTCACGTGCTGAGATTTGATGTGACGGATGAGGCCGGACGCACCGCAGAGACCTTGCAGATCCCGTTTTGGCTTGATGGTGACGATTGGAAACAAGGGGCGATGTATTACGCCTTCGTCGACCGTTTTTCGAACGGCGACACGTCCTTAGATACCAGTGAGGGCGCTTCCGCAGAACTCGGTGCCTATATGGGCGGAGACTTCCAGGGCGTGATTGATAAGCTGCCTTATCTCGACGATCTCGGGGTTACGGCGTTGTGGCTTACGAACCCTCAAGACAACGTATCTGGAGCGTGGGACGCGGACTGCGGAACGTATTCGGCATACCACGGGTATTGGCCTGTTGATAGGTTTGGCGTCGAAGAGCATTTCGGTGATGAGGACAGTCTTCGTGCGCTGGTAGACGCCGCGCATGGCTACGGCATGCGTGTCTTGATGGACTGGGTTGGAAACCACGTCCACGAAGATCATCCCTGGTACACCGAACACGGCGACCAGTGGTTCAACGAACAGGTGCTGTGCAAAGTTGGCGATGACTACAGCAACTTTGACCTTATCCCTGAGACCTGTTGGTTTGCGGAGTACCTACCCGACATTCGGTTCTACGAATTGGACCCGCTGCACGTCGTAATTGAAGACGCTATTGAGTGGGCGCGTGAGTATGACCTGGATGGTTTCCGTGTGGATGGCGCAAAGCATATGCCGCACAGCGTGCAGTGGAACCTTGCCGCACGCATCGATCAAGAATTCGAGCACAGCGCCGTGGGCGGGAGCTTCGACTTTTACACCATCGGCGAGACCTATACGTCGAGCCGTGACTGGATCCTGGCTTATCAAGACGAAAACCAGCTCGACGCGCAGTTTGATTTCCCGTTGTTTTTCTCCTTGGTCGCTGCATTCGCTGACGGGACGGCGTCGCTTTCGGACCTAGGCGCCTCTGTCACGGCTTCAGAGCAAGCGTACGGCGACGCGCTCATGGGGACCTTTCTTGGGAACCACGACGTCGTCAGATGGAGCACCTACCTCGAAGAGGGTTGGGTAGATGAGTGTGCGGTGGCTCCAGTCTCGGAGCAAGCGTCCACTTACGAGCGCCTGAACCTTGCTTGGACGTTCTTGTTCACCCAGCCGGGTCTGCCGCTGGTCTATTACGGCGACGAGCTGGGTTTGCCCGGCTACGCAGACCCGGGCAACCGGCAGCCGCTGTTCTGGTATTTGGACGAGTCTGAAGCCATTGATTCGGTAGATGCGATGGCGGACGCCTTGCTCTATCCACAGCAAGAAACAGTTTTACGGCATGTTCATGCGCTAATCGATGCGCGTAAATCCCATCCATCCCTCTCCATCGGAGAAACCACGGAATGGTGGATCGAATCTGAGATTTGGGGTTATGCACGCGTCGCTTCGGGCGACGAGGCACTCGTTTTGCTCAATCTTTCGGAATGGGATCGGACCTTGGAAAACAGCTTGGCTTTCGCTGGACTTAGTACGGAAGGAACGTACGAAGATGTGCTCACGGGTGAGACCTTTGAGGCTTCGTCTGACTTCCTTTCTGTCGATGTACCGGCACGGAGCTCGCGCGTACTGGTGCTCAAATGAACCTTTCTTTGAAACGCGGAATGGCGTCGGCGTTGATTTGCGCGCTGATGGGGCTGCTTGGCTGTGAAAGCGACGACTATGCGCGGCTGTACAACGCGCAGCCTAAAGCCCCCAGTATGGACTGGGAGGCCATCGAAGTCCTTGATCATCTCGGTCCAACGGTGGTTGATCTGGGCACGAACTTTGGCGTGTGGTCGGAGCGGGCAGAGCGCATCGATTTGTTGCTATTCGATGACCCAGAGTCCACTCAGCCCGCACAGCAGATTGAGATGACCCGGTACGGTGATGTTTGGAATGCATACGTCGAGGGTGTCGGCAACGGCCAACATTATGGCTTTGTCGCGTGGGGACCGAACTGGACCTACGACGAGGATTGGTATCCTGGCTCCTCGCTCGGATTTGTGGGCGATGTAGATGGTGAAGGGAATCGCTTCAACCCCAACAAGCTTCTGACCGACCCGTGGGCAAAGGCGTATCATCGCCCACATGACTGGGGCGCTGGAAGCGCTGCGACGGGACCTTGGCGCGACGAGTCGACCTGGGCTGCTGCGTCGAAGAGCGTGGTGGTCACGTCAGATTACGAATGGTCAGCGCACGAGGCGGAGTGGATTCAAGGTCGGTCGGATGGCACCTTGGAGGGCCATAACTGGAACGAGCTGGTCATCTATGAGGTGCACCCCAAGGGCTTCACGCAGAATACGGCTTCGGGCGTCGCACACCCCGGAACATTTCGGGGTTTCGGAGAAATGGCGGGCTACCTCGAAGACTTAGGGGTCACCGCAGTTGAGCTTCTCCCCGTGTTCCAAAAGCAGGGTTCTGACGGCGGGTACTGGGGATACGCCACACTCAACTTCTTCGCCCCCGAAATGGACTACTCGGCGGCCTACGAGCTCACGGGAGAGCCGCACGAAGTCCTCGCAGAGTTCCAGGGTATGGTCGATCTGCTGCATCAGCATGGGATCGAAGTCATCCTGGATGTCGTCTTCAACCACACAGGAGAAGGCGGTCTCTGGCGTGAAAAGGTCTACTACGGGCCGGATCCCGACGAATATTACTACGTCAGCTGGAAGGAGCTCACCGGGATCTATTCCTTCCGCGGCTTCGACAACGCGGGTTGGTACGCCGTTACGGACGACGGACAGTATTTCTGGGACAACACGGGAGTCGGGCACGACGTACGTGCCAATCACGCGGGGATGCGCCGCTTGATTATGGATTCGCTGCGCTACTACGTCGAAGAACTGCACGTCGACGGCTTTCGCTTCGACCTCGCCGCTATCTTGGGCGAAGTGGACGGAGATTATGACTGCTGGAATCCCACGGATTCAGTGCTCCAAGACATCATCGATGAGCCGCTTTTTCAGGAGCGCAACATTCGCGTGATCGCCGAGCCTTGGTCGGCGAGCGGTGGGTACGAGAACTGTACAGGCGATTCTGACGACTACCTCTGGGCGCTAAACGGGCTTTACCCGTCGGCCGAGTCGGCAGATGGGTACGCGTGGGCGGAGTGGAACAACAATTTCCGGGACTGGTGGCGTCGGTTTGTGAACCAAGGCACGTCTTGGGAGACCACCGAGGGCTTCATTGACGGCGGGGGCAGCCTTACGGGGTCGAACGCTATTTTTGGTAATGACAAGCGGCCCTACCACAGCGTGAACTTTGTCACGGTTCATGATGGCTTCACATTGTTCGATTTGTTCTCTTTCGATGAAGAGCGAAATGGGTGTGGCCCGTTGAACCCGGTCTGTTGTGATGACCCCTACTCGACGTGGTGCGATATCGCCGGGTCTGGATGGGGCGAGCATGAGGTCGATTGGGGAGACGCCGCGACGAAGCGACAGTTGATGCGAAATATGTTCGCCGCCACGTTGCTTTCGCACGGGACGCCGCTGATTCTGGGCGGGGACGAATGGATGAGAACCCAGTACGGCAACAACAACGCGTATTCGCAAGGCGCGGACAATTCGGCCAACTGGTTCCGCTGGGGTGAGTGGCTCAATGGCTCGAACTATGACGGCCACCGCATGCATGATTTCGTTCGCGGCATGATCGCGTTGCGTAAAGCACACCCGAAGGCGCTTTCGCCGTCCACTTATGGTGGCGGGCTTTCGTTGGATTGGTTGGCGAGCGATGGCAGTACGAAATCGGATTGGAGCGATCGTCACATGGCGATGCACTATACCGACGACGGCTCAGGAGAAGGTGACCTGTTGATTTTGATCAATATGGAGTCTTCGGATGTTGCTTTCTCTTTGCCCGGTGGCGGCAGTTGGTCTCGCGTCGTCGATACGCAGTCGTACTTTGATCTGCCCGGCAATGATGATGACTCGTCTGGCTACTTTAGTGACGTCCTCACAGCAGATCGCTACAAATCGAGGAACGTGACGCTTGATGATCCAGCTGCCGTTTCTGGAAGCTACACCGCGTCGGCGATGAGTATCGTCGTGCTGGAAGGACAGTAGACCAATGGGCAGAATGCGTTGGATATTGGTATTGGCCGCGCTCGGTTTGACGAGCGTGCCACAGGCGACAGCTGGTACTGAGGTCGGTGGTTATGCGCGAGTCATGGCACGGCCTGACTTGGACGGCGGTGACGGTCAGCTTGGGTATTGG
>Ga0163179_10003125_pt1 | contig 11335 bp, 6 predicted proteins | sample AtlANTMetagenome_FD_109643 | JGI IMG/M metagenome (GOLD analysis project Ga0163179, IMG submission 109643) | Marine eukaryotic phytoplankton communities from the Atlantic Ocean - Atlantic ANT 2 Metagenome | ecosystem: Environmental > Aquatic > Marine > Oceanic | place: North Atlantic Ocean... | reverse complement strand
TGATACTTTTTTAACTAAGGGTTTAACAATTTTTAAAAGATAATCACTTAATGGTTTTACTAATACAGATGCAGTAACCGCCGTAGCTGCCACGGCTCCCGTTGTGAGTACCAAAGGCGGGGGAGGTAAATAGGTGTTAACAGTTTCTAAAACTGGTATTTCTTCCCAAAGAGTTACACACTCATTATTTGAATTTAATTCATGTCCTTTAACTCTGGCACGTCCAAACTTGCCTTTACTACCAACGCTTAAATCATCAGGGCGGGGACAGGGTAAAAGTTCAATGTTAAGAGCGTTATTAAGGTTTAAATCTCCCATAGGAATATCAGACGAACCTTGCTCCTGATTCCCTTGTTGTTCCTTTCCTTCTTTTTTCTCTTTGTTCTTTTTCTTTTTCTTTGGTACGGGAGGAACAATCTGAACGGGTGGGGGTGGTGTTTCTATTGGCTCCTCTTCTTGTTCTGAACTGCTATATGAAAGGGCATCCCAATCAACAGCCATACTTTCAAGGGTAGGGACTGGGCCTTCACATAACACAACAGAACCTTTCGGATCATCAAAAGTAAGTTCAGAGTTTTTTGTGAAATCTTCCCACATCCGAACGCAACCGGGGACTTCAATTATTGGGAACCCTCCGACTGCATAACGGCTTGTAATTGGTGGCGGTAATGCTGTACTTCTAGATTGTCTTTGCGCCCATGAAGGGATAGACCTTATGGGTTGAATACCTATTTCTGAGATCTCTGGCACTAATTAACAATCAGATAAATCTTTACCCAAGCTTGACCCGATGTCTTGACCTATTTTTTGAGCGCGATTACGTGCAAAAGGCTCCAACAAAAATCCAATGATCGGTACACTTGAAAGCTTTGATGCACCCGCCACCGTAGCAACTCCAGCTCCTACAAGACCACCGTTATTCTTTCCTACAAAAGAAGCTTCTAAGCATTTCGTATCAATCTCTTGTCTTTTCTCTGTCGGTACGTGAGGGACATATTCACGCCTTACATAACTAACATCTTGTTTCCCATTCCATTTACTCTTAGTCGTATCGCTAGTAAATAAAACTGTCTTAGGTTGGTGCATGTTATGCGTGATCGTTAAATCTAAATCTTCCCCATTTTTTTTATAACGCAATTGACTAGCGCTGTTTTCAGTTGTATTTAATCGAGCTAAATCAAAGGGGACTGAACCTCCTGATTTTGATAGCAGCCCTAAACTATAGAAATTTGTACCAATTAAACCAACCCCTAAAAGGATACTTAAAAAAGGGAACTCAGAACGGGAGGACATTTCCTGTTGTCTTTGGTATCTCCATACTAGGCATACTTTCTTTTACTAGCTTTGGTAATTCGCTCTTAATTTGAGACATTGCACCATCAATAATCTTGTCACGATTAAACCAGCCGTAGCCAAGACCGCCAATTCCTGCGATAAATAAAACAGTGTTTATGTAAGTAAGAATTTTAATCATTCAGTTCTTCTATATTGGCTTGAACTAGTTCTTTAACTTTACTATTTAACTTAACGTCAATCTCTTTATACTCTTTAGCCTTTTCTTCTCTTTGAAGATCTAGATCTTTAATTTCTTGTGTAATTTGTAGACGATCAGCCATAAAAATAATACATTGCTTTCAAATTATATACCTACTTTCTAATACTGACACGTTCGGATCTACGCCAACTTAGCTTCTAAAACTTTAACCTTTTCAGATAACTCTTTAACAGCATTAACAAGAACAGGGATTAAATGCTGATACTTAATTCCATAGTTACCATCTTCATTTTGATTAACTACAAGCATGTCATCTTTATCATTAGCGAATCCATCAGCTTGCTCTATTGCCAAGAAATCTTGAGCTAAGAAACCTAACTGTTGTGCTGACTCTTTCTTTGATCCATCTGGAGTACCTTGACTTTTTATATTTCTATTCTCGTCATATTCGACGTAAGAATCTCTTCGATCCCATCTATAAGTTACTGGGTTTAGTTGCTCAACCCACTTTAAACCATGAGTAAAATTAGTTACATCTGCTTTATCTCGTTGATCGGAGGAAGTAACAAAGCTACTTGCTGTGCATGCCCCCGTTATGGTTATGCCAGTAGATAAAGTGCTTAATTTTGTGCTTAGCCCATGCCAAAGATGAACACCTGTATTATTACAATTAACCCCCATGTGATTCTGCCAATTACCAGGCCAATACATAAACGTCGCACTTGCGTTAGAACGGACATTCATTGATCCTCCGGCGCCCTCGTCACTTATATAGGTATTTGCCCCGTCGCTCCAAATTTTTAGATCTGGTTCGGCACCAAAACTAAGTGCTGCATTATCTCCAAATTCAAGCCTGTTATCTGACTTATCCCAAACAACGTCATAGGAATCACCATTAAAGGTTACATCCGAATTAAATGATGATGGTGCTGGAATGTTAGTTAAATTTGCCCCGCTACCATGAATTTCATTGACGTAAACATTTTTACTCGATAATTTACCGCCGGAACCTACATTTAAATCCGTTAAAAGTGTTGCCCAATTATTGCTGCTCGTATAGACCTCATAATCATCACTAGAACCAGCAGGGAGCCTTAAGCCTCTATTATTTGATTGCCAAAACCACATCTGGTTATTGTAGTAATTTTGATAATAAATCTGGCTACCACTGGCGTTAAAGACATCTATAATAACTGGATTATCATGACCTCTGATATAAATTTTGTGACTTCCACTATTATTTATCGTCAAATCACCCGTCAATGTTCCACCGCCTAAACTCAGCTTGGTTGAATCGGTGGCACTGATGTTGGTTAAGTTTGAACCATTACCGCTGAAGCTAGTCGCTGTGCATGTTCCTGTTATCGTTACGCCTGTATTGTGTGCTTGTAATTTTTCTGATTGATTTGAATAAAGTTTAACATTAGTTGGAGTTGCAACTAACATGTTATCTGAGAAATTTGCCGTCAGATACAGACCGTTAGTCGAGTTTATATAATCAAAGGTAGAATGATAAATTGTAAGATCACCGCCATTACCTAAACGAATATATTTATTATCACCAAGATCTAAATTCGTTCCATCAAAAGTAAGATTAGATTCTGCTTCTAAAGTATTTGCCGTTCCTGATCCAGTAATAAGTCGGTTATTTGCGTTGTTATTAATCGTTGTTCCGCTAACTGTCTGCCAACTATTGTCGCCTCGAAGGAACGTTGAACTGCTCGCCGTACCAGAACTTCCTAAACGTCCTATTGGTACTGTTCCAGAACCTAAATTATCTGCGTTAGATGCAAATGCCTTTACTGACTGTTGGCTAGGTGCTTTAGTTGACGAATCGGAAGACATATTGTCTTCATCTACAAGCTCTATAATTGTTGGCTTGTTATAGATAATCGCATCACCCGAAGTGGCGTTCCAGTCGCTGCGAGTAAAGACACCTGCACCTGAAGCAATACCGTCAAGCTTTGATTTGTCGCTGGCAGAAAGTAAACCAGCATTACTAGTCGTTACCTCTGGTAGCGTTACATTTGTACCAGTGCTTGAGGCTAGTTCTCTGGAAGACGCTGTATAACTTAAATCGGTTGTTCCTGTATTTGCATCAACGTAGGCTTTGATTGACTGTTGACTAGCTACTTTCGAGGATGAATTACTAGCCATATTGTCCTCATCCAACAAATCAGATGAGATGGAATAATTATTAGCCGAGGTCGATATTCCGTCTAATTTAGTGTGATCAGCATCTGTGAAAACATTGCTATCAGTAGCAGCTTCAACGGCTGCCCTAATCTCTGCGTTTGTTTGATCTCCAGTAGCTGATGCTTCAATAGCCGCTAATTTAGATTTTTCTGCGTCTGTAAAAGCGTTAGTGTTTGACTCGGCTTCATAAGCAGTCTTTATTTCCCCCCCTGTCATATCAGCCGTAGCTGACGATTCAATGGCGTTTAATTTTGAATGATCTGCGTTAGTAAAAATATTTGAATCTGAAGCCGCCTCCACCGCCGCTGCTATTTGTGCTGCTGATATTGCCCCAGTATTTCCATTAACAGAAAGAACAGCATCAGTAGGCGTTCTTAACAGTGTGAAATCTGCCATACTGCCAGCACTGCCACTATTTCTTACATAGGACTTGTTCTCATCAGTACGAACAACAATGTCCCCTTCTTGGGTTGTAAGTGCTAATTGAGCTGACTGACTTGACGCTTCTTGTACTGTTGTTAAGGCTAAAGACGTTACAGAAAACTGCGTCCCAGATAATTGAAGACCTGTTCCGGCTGTGTAAGTTGTATCAGAACTATTCGCATCGACGTAGGCTTTAACCGACTGCTGTGATGGAACCTTAGTCGCTGAGTTGGTCGCCATATTATCCTCGTCAAGCAAATCAGCCGAGATGGCATAGTTATTCGCAGACGTAGCAATCCCCGATAACTTTGTTTTTTCTGCATCAGTAAAAGCATTAGTATTTGATTCACCTTCATAAGCTGTCTTAATTTCACTCCCGGTCATGTCGGCAGTACTTCCAGTCTCCACACCATCGAGCTTATTTTTTAAAGCATCAGTAAAGTTATTCTTAGTTAAACCGTTATCACCGACTGAATAAGTTGTATTCGTATCAGTAGAAACAAAGTTTAATTTTCCGCTTGCATCATCATAAGTAACAGCAATATTAGTTTCTGTATTACCAGAAACCATGCCACCAATAATGTCCTGAACTTCTTCTGTTGATAACTGTGTATCTGTATTAGTAACTGTATTTGTGAATGTAATTTTATCGCCTGATCTAGCGATACTTAAACCAGTTCCAACTTCAAGGACAACATCATCTGTACCTGATCCACTGTCAGTTAATCTGATTTTCTCTTCATCTGCATTATCACCATCAACGCAAGAGATTGAATAAGTTGTATTTGTATCAGTCGGAATTGTTGGCTTATTAGTTAAATCGTCATAGTCTCCACTGAACAAAGTTGGCTTGTTTAATATCTCAGCATCTCCTGAGCCATTCCAATCAGATTTAACATTTACTTCGGCTCCTGTCGCAACACCATCAAGCTTTGTTTTTAAGGTATTAGTAAAATTATTCTGAGATAATTCGCCATCTTGGACTGAGTAGGTTGTGTTGGTATCTGGAGGGACAGCCCACTCCATACCGTTAGATGTATAGCCGAGAAATTTGTTAGTTCCAGATGCGGCATTATGAATATCTAATTTTGATTCTGCGATTGTATCGTCAGCTATTTTTGAATTTGTGACAGCATCACTGTCAATAGTCCATGTGTTGTTGCCTGTTCCTGAAACAACAATATCTGTCTTGTCTCCAGCCGTAATGCCTACACCGTCTTGACCAGCAGGCCCAGTAGCTCCAGTATCTCCCCTTGGAATAGTGAAATCAAAAGTAGCAGCCGATGAACTTCCACTGTTGCTGATGCTGACACTTGATCCTGCTGAACCTGTGCTGACTGTTCCAACAGCTATAGTCGCAGCACTTCCAGTGGCTCCAGTTGGTCCAGTCGGACCTTGCACAATGCTTGTAGCACTTCCCCACGAACCACTAGCTTTAGGTCCGTAAAGATCATCATTGTTCGTATCAATATAAAAATCTCCGTCATTTCCAAGACCAGAAGCAGGTGCGCCTGACCCGTTTAACAAGGTTTTTCCGTCTTGCCCGTCACTGCCATCGCTACCACTAGCCCCGGTGGCACCAACATCACCTCTAGGAATCGTAAAGTTAAAAGTTGCCGCACTTGATGAACCGCTATTCGTTACTGAAGCATTGGTCCCCGGATTTGAAGTCGTGGTCGTTCCAGCCGTTACCGTGGCGGCGCTTCCTGTTGCTCCTGTATCACCTCTAGGAATTGTGAAATCAAATGTCGCGGCACTAGACGAGCCACTGTTAGAAACTGAAGCGTTTGAACCGGCACTCCCAGTGTTAGTTGAACCAACCGCAATCGTAGCCGCCCCGCCTGTTGAACCCTGTGCCCCTACATCACCTCTAGGGATAGTGAAATCTAAAGTCGCCGCTCCAGATGAGCCGCTATTTGAAACTGTTGCCGAGCTTCCGGGCGCTGACGTTGAAACACTTCCAACCGTAATCGAAGCCGCTGAACCCGTTGAACCTGTATCACCCTTATCACCAGTTCTTGCAAACGTTAAAACAATATCTTCACTAGCACTAAACGAGGTTGACCCGGAAACATAACTGCAAGTTACTTTGTGGTATCCAGTAGCTTCAGTTGCTGCTGAGATTGTAAACAGTGCAAAGTCGTTAGGATCAGTTTTATTTGATATTTTAAAATGCCCTTTTATTGTCGAAGTCGAATCATCAATCGTCCGTAAATAAGATTGAATATCTGTTCCACCGTCGTCAGTGTCATCTATATATAAAGACGTAGCAGATGAAATATTGGAGTTATTAAATCTTACTTTTCCTGTACCCGGATCACTATCAACGGTTGAAGTATCAAAGGTATAATCAAAGGTCGCGCCGCCAAAATTTCCTGTATCGCCTTTGTCGCCTTTATCGCCTTTTGGAATTGAGAAATCAAAGGTGGCTGCACTTGATGAACCACTATTCGATACTGTCGCTGAACTTCCCTCTGCGCCCGTGGCGACACTACCAACGCTAATACTCGCGGCGGCTCCACTTGCCCCGGTGCTCCCTGTCTGACCCACTTGACCTTGCGGCCCAACAATAGAGGTAAAACCACTAGGCCAAGAACCACTTGCTTTAGGTCCGTAAATACGATTATTGTTCGTATCTATCCAAAAATCTCCATCATTGCCACCGCTAGGCGCACCAGAACCGTTTAGTAGTGTCTTTCCGTCCTGTCCGTCTGAACCGTCTGACCCAGCGCTCCCGGTGCTGCCTGTGCTCCCTGTCGGCCCTACTAATGAGACGTAGCTACTAGGCCATGCCCCTGCTGCTTTAGGTCCATACAATCTTGAATTAGTTGTCTCAAGAAAGAAATCACCATTATTGCCATCGCTACTTTGCGGCGCACTACTTCCATTTAATACGCTTGTGCCGCTTGGGCCTGTTGAACCGGGAGGGCCTTGAGTCCCAATGCTGTTAACAGTGACAGTGTTCATAGAATTGCTCTGAGAAGATGTAGTCATGAGGAGTAACCCTGATTAACGTCTAATTTTCCTGTTAACCAATATTCAGTAGTGCCAATGCTTTCCTTTTGTAAATCCCAGTATGCAACATCTGGAAGTGATGTCGTTTGTGTTGCTGTCATCGCAACAGTTACTTTCCCATTTACGGCATCACTAATTGTGCAATTCATATCACAATATTTTTTAGTTCGATTTTCGTTCCACGCTTGAGCCTTGAAAGTACTATTGGTTAAATCAACAGCACTACCGTTAGCTTTTAAGATGTACTCTTCTGACCAATCAACCCGTCGATATATGATCGGGGAATGCAAACCCGGCGTGACACCCATAACGAAATCGAACACTTGAAAGTATTCTAAAGCCTACGCAGAAATATTAACAGTAATGAATATTTTATTTCTTACCAACTAAGAACAGCAACTATTCCATCTGTTCCAGCATAGCCAACCGCGTTAGTGCTACTCCATACCCCATCTGCGCCAGCCCCCGGGCCTTTTCCCCAGAAAGTACCGCCACCTGAAGACCTCATATCAGTTACAGCTATACCTGAAGGAGTAGCACCCGTGTAATTATTAATTGTTTGAAATTCGGCCTTCTCTCCTTTGCAATTTACATCACCGTTCACACCATGACCGGGCCAACCGGGTCTACTCATTGCTGTAGCTGTAGCTGACGCATAACCAGCAGACGCAGCCGTCCCTTTTTGACCTGTAATAGTTACACCAGTGCCAGACGGATTAAAAGAACTATCAACCCCGTTATTACCGTGAGAATACCCACTAGTTGCAGCGCCACCAGTTCCTACCGTGACAGAAGCCGATGAACCCATTTCTGTAAGTGAATACATTTTTATAGCTGTTCCAGCCCCACCACCTCCACTAGCTCCCCAATAGTTTGAAGGAGATCCATGAACTGTTACTCCAGCCCCACCACCACCGCCACCAGTACAAACAACTAAAAAATTAGTTCTACCCTCTGCTGGTGTAAAAGTGCCACTACTATTAAAAACATCAAGCTTTGCGCCGCTAAACATTGAGAACCAATCTGTCCCCGAAAAAAACTCAAGTAATTTAGTTGTTGAATTTAAACGTGTATCACCTTGAGTAGGACTAAATGGTCGTTGACTTGTAGGACCAACAGGCATTTTCAACCTAGTATTTGCATTGCTTATTATTTCCCCTGCTGTTTGTATCGTCCCCGTGAAACTCTGAACGTTAGAGGCAGACAACGAAGCCATTCCTAACTGAGCGCTTAAATCACCAAGCGTTATCCAACCGTTGTTAGAACCATTCCTAACCTTCAATAAATTGTTAGACGTATCAGCCCATAACATCCAAGCCGATTTATTAGTTGGCTCAGTAGATCCAGAATTTAAACTTTTAATGTCGCCTAAGACTTGATTTAATTCAGTTCTAAAACCAGAACCCGCCTGATTGCTGATTACATAATCACTTGAATTAGACATTAAATCACCTGTTTACCGATACCAGTAGCGCCCCAAACAAATGATCTTGCATAGCTGGAAACACTGCCTGTTTGCTTAAATGTTATCTCAAAACCTGTTCTTGTAATGTTATCAACTACAAAATAATCGCCTTCCTCTTGATTAACTGCTGATTGAGTAATAAAAACACTAGGCGGCTGATGAAATGCAGATTTAAAATTCACTTGATATGGTTGCGATCCTGTTGTGATTGGTGTTTGTATGCTTTCTGATCTTGCTTGTAATTCAATCCTTGCTCCTAATTTAGATACAGCAATATTTTGATTAGTATCTCCGCTTGTTAAAGTTAATCTAAATTGAATGCCTCTAGCTGTAATTAAATTATTTGTGAACTCTTGCCATGGTCCCCAAGTAGGCGAAGAATTTGGATCATCATTAGTTGTTCTTAACTCAAGAAATGCGTTACATTTATCAGCCTCTAACGCTCCCACATCGTCAATAAAACCCCAACTATCTATATAATCAGTTCGATCATCCCAAAGACTTTCATTACCGAAACTATAAACATTTAAAATCCTTTTTATATTGACATCATAAGACTGCTGTAAATCAACAACATTACTAAAAAGATATTGTCCACTTGTCGCAGTTGCCCCACTTGTAACCGTTAATTTTAAAACATCTAAACTTGAATCGTAAATTGTATTAGTTTTACTACCTGTAAAATTATTTGTAGCTTCATCTATTATTTGATATAGGAAATGATCAGATGGGTTGGGTATCGGTACGCCAATTCTTACATCATCCCAATCAGCATCGAGATTAGTTCCGGGTGTTGGTGATACTCGACCGCCATCATCTTGAAATTTTAAAAGATAAGTACCTTCTAACAAAGGAACAATTGCCTCTGTTTGGTTTCCAGAAATTCCATCTTCTCCCGTAAAAAGTGCCGTTGCTTTTCCCCATGTCGCGCCTTCAGTCATGGCTGAGTGTCTAATTAAAACCTGACCACCTAATAAAACATCTTTCTCTGTGCTTCTAGTCCATTTTAAAGTCGCTAATTGTTCGTTAATAGAGATTAATTTTATACCAGTAACTTGGGTTGGAAGAGCTGTTTTACCAATTGAATTTACTGTTAAATTTGCAGGGTCAACACTTCTTAAACCTGACGCGCTAACGCTATAAATTTCTATCTGATAAGTACCAACAACAACATCTAATATTTCTAATTGTTTTGATCTTTCTACGAGTCTTGATTCCCAGTTTCCATTCTCATATCTAAATCTTACATATGCATTATCAGTTGTATTCGTCCAACTAACAATAATTTTAACCCTTGCAATTCCTAAGTTTTCATATATCAATTCTTCCGCATCTGTTCCACTAGGCGCAGCCGGAGCAATATTTAAATCAGTAATATCTCTTGGCGTTAATGTTCCAATACCTTCAATTGAATCGTAAGAGGACTCATTATAAGAAAGACAAGTAACAGCATAATTCGTTTCATCTTGTTCCTCTATTGCAACAATTCGCCAAGTTGAAGGAAGTATATTTGATGTTTCATAAAGCCATATTGAATTAGACTCAGGCGCGGATGAAAAAGCAGAACTAACACTAATAACATTCCCTGAAATACTACTGACCGCACGTTTTTCTGGAAGATTATTTGGAAGCATTACTGAAATATGAGGTGAATAATAATTAATTAAACCTGTCGAATCATCAACAGTAATTGCAGTAGTTGTTGCGCTTGCAATGCGCCCCGATCTTCTACTTCCTGATTTAACATCATCAGCGATTTCTATTACTTGACCAACACTCAAAGAAATACCTGCTGTAAGTGAAGTTACAAAAGAACAAGTCTCAGAGTTGTTTTCCATATATAACAACCACTTCCCAATTCGATTAGCTTGGCCCCTGCTAGTACAAGCGAAGGCATCCACATTTTTAACAATCGAACCATAACGATTTATATTTGTTTGATCTTTAACTTCTTCAAATTGATAATCTCTTAATTCGTTATCAAAGTATTTAACAACCGCAACATTAGTTCTTGTCTTTTGACTACTAGAAGAATAAGTAAAACCCGGATCTAAGACATTACTATTACTAAATAAATATGTTGCATCTTGTGGAGCATCCTGAGCAATCATCACACTTGTAGCCCAAAAAGCTTGTGCCCTAAATATTGAACATAATTGATTAATAATCGTATAAGCTTCTTGCGCCGCTTGTATATTTACGTTGCAAGAAAAACGCGGTTCAAATCCACCAAAGCCATCACTAACAGAGGCGTTACTGTAAACACTAGCAGCATAAAAAGAATAAACATCTAAATCATTAGCATCTAGATTTAGCCCATATCTTTCGTTAGTTAATAAATCCCATAAGCACCAAACAGGGCATGATGTTGTTTGTTTAGTAGTTGAAAGTGTTCCGTTGAAAAGACCGCTAAAACTTAAAGAACCATTGCTTGAATTAACACTTGCATTGTGAGGAATTGCGACCTTAACACCGCGTACTAAATAACTTCTATTGGGGATATTATTTAAGTGTTCTGCGCTTATCCTTAGCCCAATAAGTGCGCTGTTATTATATGGTCTTTCCTCATAAATTATTTGTGTGTATGTAGTCCAAATAAATTCATTTGTTAATCTAACATTTGTGGAATCTGCTGTTATTCTTGTCAGTTTAATATTTACAGGGAACGCGCCATCTAATCTGATTAAATAATCTCTTTGATACAAATCGCCTGTTCTACCTGTTATTTTTCCATCATCACC
>Ga0163179_10003124_pt1 | contig 11337 bp, 7 predicted proteins | sample AtlANTMetagenome_FD_109643 | JGI IMG/M metagenome (GOLD analysis project Ga0163179, IMG submission 109643) | Marine eukaryotic phytoplankton communities from the Atlantic Ocean - Atlantic ANT 2 Metagenome | ecosystem: Environmental > Aquatic > Marine > Oceanic | place: North Atlantic Ocean... | reverse complement strand
TGGGAGTCGAGGACGGTGCGGTCGGTGACGACGATGACCGAATCGAACACCTTCCCGTCGGCGGCGTCGTGCAACCCTGAAAGGCGGTGCGCCAGCCAGGAAATGGAGTTGGTCTTTCCAGAGCCCGCCGAGTGCTGGACCAGATATTTGTGGCCGGGTCCCTCGGTGCGGGCAGCGGCAACGAGCCGGGTGACGACCTCCCACTGGTGATATCGCGGGAAGAGCATGGTCTTCTTCCGCGACTTCTTTCCCGTGATCGGGTCGACCCTGTCGCTGATTTCCAGGTGCATGAACCGGCCGAGAATGTCCAGCCACGTGTCGCGCTGCAGAATTGTCTCCCACAGGTACGCGGCAGGGGAGCCTTCGGGGTTGGCTGGGTTGCCCCTGTGGTGGCTGTTGCCGCGGTTGAACGGGAGGAAAACCGTGCCCGGCCCGGCCAGCTTGGTGGCCATCTCCACCTCGCTGTTCGAGACCGCGAAATGCACTAGTGCCCGCGATCCGAACGCCAGCAGCGGCTCGCCTTTCGGGAGCCGGTTGTTTTTGTATTGCAGGACCGCGTCGGTGATGTTCTGGGTGAAGTCGGTCTTGAGTTCGGCAGTGGCGACAGGTAACCCGTTGACGAAGAACACCAGGTCGATGCTGTTGGAACACTTGGATGAGTAATGCACCTGCCGCATCACCCGCAACCGCACCTTCGCGTACTTCTCGGCTGTGGTCGCGTTCAGCGTCGTGTTCGGCGCGAACTGACACATCGAAAACTGGGCATTGATGTGCTTGAACCCTCGCCGTAGCACCGACAATGTGCCACCGTCCTTTGCCGGATCGGCGTCGAGGGTCTTTGCCAGCGCCGCAAGCACTCCCTGCCGCGCCGCCGCCAGCGCCTGGACAGTCAGGTCGGGCTTGAGGTGCTTGGCCAACTGATCGGGTTGGGTATCGGCCAGCCATCCGAACACATCGTCGGGAAACATTGCCAATTCCCGGTCGTAACCGGAGTCGCTCGCCGAGTACACCCATCCGTGGGCCGCCAAGTGCTCGCAGATCTCCCGCTCGAACTGAATTTCGTTGTGTTGAGCCATAACCTATGCAGCCTCTCGAACGTCAATCTTGCCAGTCACCGCAGCAGTAATCAGCGCCGAACGATACTCGAGCAGCATCGCAATTACCTCGGTCGATTTCTTAATAAGCGCATCTATCACTGCGCACTGATCATCGAGGAATGCCGCAATCTGGTTCTGTTCGTCGGCCGGCGGCACCGGCAATCTAACGGCTCCAAGCCTGCCTGCGCTTATGATTGGAATGGTGTTACCCATCGATGATGCCCAAATTTGACTGTGACTCGCACTTAAGGCGTAGTAGACAAATTTGGCGTTGGAAGATCCGACGATCGCCGTTATTTGCTGGTTGGATGAGCCATCGACTTCAGAGTAGCCGATCTTGCCGAGCGTGGCCCCAATCGAAACCACGAAGACTGCCGGAGACTTTAAATATGGAACGGTGGCACGACCTGACACGGTCAGCAAGCGGGACGCTACTGACGGGCGTCCCGAAGTATCCAGATCCTCAGGCCTATACCACGGGAAACCCTCCGTTCCCTCGGTGTAGTTTGCTAACTCGTCCGTCGGGGGAGTGCTTCCAGTTACTAATTGTCCTAGATGCTTTACAGCACGAACCTCCCAGTGCGCCGGCAGAGGCGGAAGGACGAGGACTTGAGAGTCCTTCATTTCGGCGTCGGGGTTGAGGCCTTTGGTGACAGCGTGGGTGATGGTAGCGGTGCGGTCCTCGCGCAGGGTGGCGATCAGCTGGTTCTGCTTGTCGATCAGTGCGTCAATCTTAGCGGTCTCCCGCTCCAGGAAGTCCGCGATGCGCTGCTGCTCTGAAGCCGGGGGAAATGGGACTAAAAGACCTTGAGCGTCCGCCCATCGAAAATCGGTCGAACGCTCACGCACGCCCTTCGCAATTGCCGTGAGATACCCCGACCGCGCGATATGGCGAAGTATGTGGGCGTAAAAATACGGGTCGGCATCTGCTTTAGCGCTGCAAACGGACACGACGGGAGAACATTTCCCAGCCGAATCTGACACACCGATGGCACCAGCAAAGCCGTCCATCGCGTGTATCGCAAGATCACCCGGGTTGATACCTTGGTAGCCGATGTACTTGTCTGCTTCTGTGAAGCCATCAGTGCGCCGATTTGATCGGCGGGTTACCTCGCCGTCTCTAAAAACGGTAACCGTCTCCGCATTAACTGAGTACGAACGATTCACCCGACTGAAGGCGTGCTTAAGGCGGTCCATTGTCCAGCCCGCTGGCACGTCGCCGAGCCAGTCCACACCTGACGCCTTGTATTCCGGGTAGGCCGGCCAGTTCATTCGCCGACCTCGGCGAGCATCTCGGTGATCTCCTTGACGAGGATCTGTAGATCGGACTTGATTTCAGTCAGGTCGCGAGGCGGGACGTACCGGTAGAAGTGCCGAGTGAACGGGATTTCGTAGCCGATCTTGGTCTTGTCGTGGTCGATCCACGCGTCGGGAACGTGTGGTAGCACTTCGCGGGCGAAGTAGTCTTCTATGTCTTCGGTGAGCGGCACGTTTTCGGTGTCACGCAGTGCCGGGTCGGGTTCGGGTTTGCCCTTCAAGTCTGTGCAGATGACGGCGTTGTCGTCGTGCTCGCCGATGGTCGACCAGAGAGTCTTGACCAACAACGCAGCGGGTTTGTTGATCCCGCTTTCGCGTAACGCGTCCTTCAGGTCGTCGACAAAGCCGTCGCGGTGGTTCCACTCCTGGTCGATCAGCGCTGTCAGTGCATTGCGGATCGCGGCTTGGTCCCCGGCTTTCAGCTTTACGATTGGTTTTTGAGCGAGAACCTCATCAACCTTGTCCACGGTGACTTCGAATCGCAGCTGCAGGGGGCGTTCGACCGTGATGGTCGAGTAACCGAAGTCTTCACCGTTGAACATCTTCGACAGGGACGGGTCATCGGCGTTACCAGCGTCATCGACCTGGTCGACGTACAGCTGGGCGATGGTCGTGATGTCCTCGGGCCGGAGCTCCTTGCGTTTGGATCCGAGGGACTTGCGCATCTTCCCGAACAGGGTTGACCCGTCGATCAGCTGGACTTTGCTTCTGCGGTCAGCGGGTTTGTTGTTGTCGAGTATCCAGATGTAGGTGCTGATGCCGGTGTTGTAGAACATGTCGACCGGGAGCGCAACGATTGTATCGAGTAGGTCGTTTTCGATGATCCAGCGGCGGATGTTCGATTCCCCGGATCCGGCTCCGCCGGTGAACAGTGGAGATCCGTTGAGGACCATAGCCAATCGGCTGCCGCCGTCACGTGGAGCGCGCATCTTCGAGATCAGGTGCATCAGGAACAGCAGCGATCCGTCGGAGACCCTGGGTAGGCCCGGCCCGAAGCGTCCCGCGTGTCCACGCTTGTCGTGTTCGTCGGTCACTGCTTCTTGCGCGGATTTCCATTCGACGCCGAAGGGCGGGTTGGAGAGTAGGTAGTCGAATGTGTTTCCCGAGTACCGATCGTCGGTGAGGGTGTTGCCAAGGTAGATGTTGTCGATGTCTTGGCCCTTGATGATCATGTCGGACTTGCACATCGCGTAGGAGCGTGCGTTGATTTCTTGGCCGTACATCACGAGGCGGGCCTTGGGGTTCATGTCGTGTAGGTGCTCGTCGGCGACGGAGAGCATTCCGCCGGTGCCGGCGGCGGGGTCGTAGATGGTCCGGACGATGCCGGCTTTGGTGAGCACTTCGTCGTCGTTCTGGAAGAGGAGCTCAACCATCAAGCGGATCACTTCACGTGGGGTGAAGTGGTCACCGGCCTGGGCGTTGTTGGACTCGGCGAACTTCCGAATTAGTTCTTCGAAGATGTAGCCCATGTCGTGGGCGGAGACCGCGTTGGGGTGCAGGTCGACGTTCGCGAACTCTTTGACGATCAAGAATAGAAGGTTTTTCTTGTCCAGGTCCGCAATCAGCGAGTCCATACCGAAACCGTCGAAGACATCGCCGACGTTCGAGGAGAAGCCCGCGATGTAGTCGACCAGGTTGTCGGCTAACCCTTCTGGGTCTGCGGCCAGCTTGGTGAAGTCCCATTTGGAGGTGTTGTAGAAGGAGTAGCCCGATTTGGCGGTCAGGAACGGCTTGAGTGCAACATCCGACTGCCTGCGCTTGTCGAATTCGGCGAGAACCGCTGTTTTGGTGGGGTCGAGGATGCAGTCCAGGCGGCGCAAGATGGTGAGCGGCAGAATTACGTCCCCGTACTGGTTCGGTTGGAACGGTCCGCGCATCAGGTTCGCGATGCTCCAGATCAGTGCTGCGTTGGTCTTGGCCATCAGTGGTGCGGTCTCCTCGATGAGTGCGTTTGCACTGAAAGTTACCCCCACGTTGGTTCCTGGGTGGGGAGGTGTCGAGCCGTGAGGCTGTCGGATTTAGTCGAGAGGTTGAGCGCGCGGTTCTTGGCCGATGTGATCTTCGTATGGAGGTTGTGGTGGCCGACTCGACGTCCCCGTGGAAGACAGATTTATCCACGGCTCCGCCATGCGCGACGGGGTGCCGGACGAATTGGTAACAAGTGGCGGTCATCGGCGCTGGGGCCCGAATGGCAGTGGCTCGACTGAGACGCGGGCTGTCACCAGGACTCGGAGTAGCGCGCCCCTGCGTAGGTCTGCAGTCGTTTTCCGTCCGAACGTGCAAGATCAGTGGGTGACTGATTACGCGCTTCACCGGATGAACACCCGAGAGTTCGAGCATCTCGTGCAAGCGCTCTTGCTCGGCAGTATCGGCGCTGCCGTCCAGATCTTCGGAGATGGGTCGGACAACGGCCGGGAAGCGTTCTACACCGGAACCTTGAAGATGGCCCTCGACGACCCGGACCAGGATTGGACCGGGGACACTGTCTTCCAAGCAAAATTCCTGCAGGAGCCAAGGGGAACGACGGTCGACACTGGCTGGTTTCGACAACAGGTCGAGGCAGAGCTGTCGGTGTGGAAAAACCCAGACTCGACACGGCGGAAAAAGATCGGTCTACCTGACAACATCCTGTTTCTAACCAACGTCACGCTGGGACCCGGTGCCGGCGGAGGAATCGATACGATTCAGGCACTATCCGATGCCGCGGCCATTGCTCTAGGGATCTCGAACATCACCACGTGGCACTTCGACACCATTGGGCGTCTGCTCGACGGACAAAGCGATGTCCGCCGGGCCTTCTCCGGTCTGATTACGCCCGGTGACGTCTTGGAACAGCTCGCCGAAGTCCTCACCGGTGAGTCTGTGGATGTGGGCAAAATGCTGGTCAAACATGCGCGCAGATCCTTAATGCAGGACCAGTCGATCCGGCTCAGCGAATCCGGTGATCCCGGACAGGCACGTCTTCGGGTGAACCAGATCGCCATCGACCTACCCGCCAACGTGAGCCGCAAAGGCGGGGCCGGCCGCACCGACGCGGCGAGACTTGCGATTGCGTTGGGTGATCGATGCCTGGCCGACAGCGTCTGGCGGAAAACCAGGGACCAGTACCACCCCGGTGGTAAGCACCTGCTTCTTCTCGGAGGACCCGGGCAGGGAAAGACAACGCTCAGCCAACTGATCACGGCAGCGTATCGAGCTGAATTCGCACGAACCGAGTCCGAGCTCTCGCGGTATCCCGAACTCGTCGCGACCCTGGAACACCTGGCGCACGAGAAGATCGACCTACCGAAAAACAGACGGTGGCCGCTTCGAGTCGATTTAGCCAAGCTGGCCGACCACGCTGCAGGAGGGCTCGGCATCCACCTGTTGAAATGGGTCGCCCAGGACCTATCTGCGCCACTCGTAGACACGATTACCGCCGGCGAGCTGTACGTGTGGCTGAAGAACTGGCCATGTGTCTTGATCCTCGACGGGTTGGACGAAGTCGTGGCACCGACCGCACGCGAAGCAGTCACCGATGCGGTAAAAAACCTGCTCGAGGACGTAGCTGAGAACGACATTGACCTGTTCGTTGTCGTCACCAGCCGTCCGCAAGGATATGCCGGTGAACTGGGCGGCCTGAGCTTCGAGACAGCCGAACTCCTGGAACTGACCGTCGATCAGAGCTTGGCCTACGCTCGCCGTCTGATCGAGCTTCGTCATCATGACGATCCGCCGTTCGCGCGCGAAGTCGTCGCCCGGATCGAGAAAGCCGCTGAGACCCCCTTGACTGCGCGGCTAATGGGAACGCCTCTGCAAACAACGATCATGACCATGATCAACGAGGCGTCTGCCCGGGCCCCACAAACCCGATGGGAGCTTTTCAACTCCTATTACGACACCGTCTACCGCAGGGAAAGCAACAAAAGCGGCGGCTTAGGTTTCCTGCTGACTCAGCACCGCGAAGACGTGAACAGCATCCACGAACAAGCTGCCCGCGAGATCCAATACCGCACCGAGCGAACCAACCATCAAGATGCGGTCATCGGCAGGTCCGACTTGCACCAGATCACACTCGCCAGGCTGATGAGCGAAGGACAGTCTCAATCCGAGGCAGCATCGTTGGCCTCGAAAATCATGCAGGCGTCGACAGAACGCTTGGTTCTTCTCGTCCCGCAGAATGCCGACGACATCGGATTCGAAATCCGCAGCCTTCGCGAGTACCTCGTCGCCAGATCAATTGCCTCAGGCGAGAAAGAAGACATCATCGTCAGGATGCGAGCGATCCGCGACGCAATAAACTGGCGAAACATCTTTCTCCTTGCCGCCGGAAAACTCCTCGTAGATCGACCCGAGATGCAGCAATCACTGGTCGACCTACTCGCGGAACAAGGCCCCGATCACGCCGTCGATCGTCTCGTTCCGTTCGGGTCTCAGGTCGCGATCGACATCTTGGCGGACGGACTGGCAACTACAAGGAGCAAGCCGAAACACCGAGACGCCCTACTTGACCAGGCATTGAAACTGTTGGAGTACTCGTCGGGCTTCTCCGACTATGCTTCCCCACTCGCGAATGTGCTCGGTCAGATCAGTGCATCGGACTCCAACGCCCGACGGCGTATCGTCTACGCGTTGCAGCGAGCATTGGCGCATGATTTGGAAGGTTCAGCAGCGGCGTGGGCGGTGCTCCAATACGTCCAACAAGATCGCAAGAACCCCTTGAGGTCTTCGACCAACCAGCTAGTAGCCCATGCGCAGACCGGAAAGACTGAGCTGGACCAACAAGCCCTGATCATGTGGTTCGATGCTGAGCTCCCAGTCGCATTCGGAGGCAACCAGCTAGACGTCCACCAACTCGGCGCGGTGACCAACTTATTGGCTCCAAACATCACCGGCGCGATGGACCGCGATGTCCGAAAATTCTTCGACGCTGTACTTGTGACCGAAGTAGCTCACAAGACGGACTCGGTGATCCTGTTGGGAGACGGTGCTTCCGCCAGAGTGGCACTACTCACGACCGACCTATCGGGCACCACCATCACAAGTCTCGCGCATATCGCCCTTGAGTTGGCACCGCACCATTGGTGTGTACGCGTTCTCATTGGTGATCAGATCTGGCGTGCCCTCTCGGGTCCGCCGGTGTGGCGTCAGGTGAGTGAAACATTCGATTCTGGCGCGAAAATCGCTGACGAGTGAAGGCGAGAACTGCACTATCAGTAACGATATTCATTGCCGATAACAGATACTCTGTCACTTGGGCCTGCTCCGTGCTTCGATGCCTGTATACCAATGAAAATGACATCTGTGAAACCCAGGATCCTAGCGCTGCTCGGTGTGGGCAGTGCGCTGCTTGTCGGCTGCACGCCTGATCCGTCCGCCGAAACCTTTGCCACGACCGTTTCGGTTCGGGGGCCGGCGAACGTTGCCAATGCGGACGATGGTTGGTGCTCCTTCGCAGAAGGCAGGGTCGATTCATCCTCGGGTGTCGTTGCCCGTGGAGCCGACAACAAGGTCCTCGGGACACGGAATCTTGTGGCCGTGGAAGTGACGGAGTTCAACAATTCGCCCCGAACTTACGCCTCTTGTTCGTTTGTAGTGAGGTTCGAGCTACCGGCGGGCGAAGGCCCCTTCCAGCTTTACGTGGAAGGGCTTGATTCCAGCAAGTTGCTCGATGACGTAGTTTTTACAGAGGACGAGATGCGCGTCGGTCCCATCGTTTACCTGCGAGACGATCTCGCGTACTGCCTCGATCGAGGCGTGGGTAAGTGTTGAATAAGGTTAGACGCGACGGGGATTCACCGACGCCAACCTGGCCTCCAACATGGCGATGACCTTCGGCTCGACCAGAGGGTGCGTAGTGGCAGCCGAGTCGCAAGTAGCGCGGACAGCACCTGTTGCTGGGCCTCGCGTGCCGAATCGTCGGTTCGATTGCGTCCCCGGCGCTTAGTAGTGCCAGCACTGCATGACGCTAGCCTTTGGTGGCTTGCAACGCCTCAGTCTTTGAGGTGGCACGCTGTCGCCAAGTGATACAACCGTGACATGAATGCGAACTATGACGTTGGTGTCGACTCGTGCGTGGACGAGCGCACGAACACGGCTGCGATGATCTCTCTTTTTGCTGCTCTGGTCGGCTTGTTTCCTGTCGCGATCGTATTTGGAGCGATCGGATACGTCGAGGTCGGCGGTCGTCCACACGAACGCGGTTCGGGGATCGCCCTCGCAGGACTGATTCTGGGCTCGCTGGAACTGATCGCCTTGATCGGGGTGCCGCTAGTCCTGCTACTTGCTCGGTAGAGGAACACGGGCCGGGAACGTCTCCGTATCTGCAACGACAATCATTGCCGATAATATAGATTATGTCAGGTAAACTGCTGTATAGTGCTGCAGCGCAACATCTGTCGCCTTTCCTGTGCCTCGCCGCCGGATCAATGCGAGGGGTCGAGACGTTGATTGCGTGCGTAGCGCCGTCGAAGGGACATTTGCGGCGTTAAAGGCACGTGATCGAGTTCTCGGTCGATGGAAAGGATGTCTTAGTCGTGGGTGTGCGGGCCTGCCGCACGAGGATTGATAGTGTCGCAGTCCCACGTGATCCTAGCACCACGCCAGGAGTCGATGGCCTCGAACAGTTCAATCTCGCCGTACAGCGCATTGGCCAACTCCGTCGACCCTCCGACGTAGGTCGACATGAGATCCACATCGCTCGCTACGAACCATGCACGATCCGCGGGCCACCAGATGTTCGGCAAGAATCCCTGCAACTCGCGTCCCGCGTCACCGACCGATCCGCGCACAAGCAGGTGCTTCCGGCCAGGAAGGGTTATGCGGGGATGGTTCTCCGGGACGCCTCTCAGGCCACGTCCTTCCCAGAACCCGAAGTAGCAGTCATCGGGCGTGGTGGTGTGCGAGGCGAGCACCGTGGCCAACGCGTCGATCTCGTGTGCGGGCAGTTCACCGGCAGTGGGCGAGGCGTCCCACACGCTCCCTTCGCCTGTTCCCCGACCGGATCGAACGCCGGCCTCGATCATCGACCCCCACGCAACGGCCTGATGCATCACCGCACCCAAAGCAGCAGCAAGTATCTTCCAACGGACAGGGCGCCGGTCGAGACCCACCTCGTCGACCATCCACGCGGGATGTAGCAACCGGAGGTACGTGGGGTAGCTGTCAGGAACCAGCGCCGACACTGTGCTCCCGAATCGCGGGATCCCTTCGCGCACCCAATCACCGGCTGAGACGTCGCCGAGAAGATCGGCGTACGACCAGAACTCAGGAACCGGCTCACTCACGCCGCTCACGGTGACGGCCTCCGTGCGGGCGGAGGCGTGGGCCGCGAACGGAGGCGGATTGACACTCTGCCAGGTGCCGTAATGCTCGAAGACGCGGGCGAGCAGCCCATCGATGGTTATGGTTCGCCCGGTGTCGGAGTAGACGTCCGTCCCCCGCGAACGCACCAGCTCTGGATCCTGAGGTGGCGAGCACATCGGAACACCTTGGTAGTCGGGAATCTCGCAAACATCGATGTCGAGCGCTTGCTGATCGAGATTGCCGCCAACGAAGTGGCACCACATCGGGGTCACCTCCCAGTGCATCGAACTATTGCGGCCGGAGTGGGCGGCGCTACGGCGTAGTCGAACGACGCGTGCAATCTGATCAGTCCCGTCGCTCGACCTCTCTGCATATTGTTGCAGCACGGCACTTGTCGTCTTCCTCACGTCTCGTCGTCGGATCGACGCGAGGGGTCCTGATACGGCGCTGACGCCGTTGAGTGAGCGCGTTACGTTGCTATTCGCTGGCTTGCTGACGGACTGTCTGACAGGGTGCACGAATGAGTGCAGTCGACTGGTTCCTTGCAGGCCCGCGTGGTCGTCGGTTGCTCCTCGAGTACGCACTGCTCGCGGAGGAGGATTCAGCCGTCGATGCCGAGGAGTCGTTCCGCTCTGCGGTCTTCCTGGCTTCGTACCGTCTCGACGTCGACCAAGGTGCCTCAGTGGTGATGTTCGGACCCGGCGCCGAAGAAGCACGGCGGACCGTGGTGACAGCAGAGGATGTGGCGGATCGCTTGTCTCGGGTGCCGCTCACGGACGTGACAGCAGCCGTGCTGCGCTCGGTCCTTGCTGCAGCGGTGGATAACGCGAGGTACTGGCAGCCACCGAGCGGTGAGGACGTTCTCGCGGCCACCGCACCGGTGCGGGTTGAGCTGGAACGGATCGCTGACCACGTTGCCTCGATGCCGCACGCACGGTGGTGGTCGGCGGGACTGGCTTCGGCTGATCAGTGGATCGTGGAGTGGGACGATGCGGACACCCAGGTCCCGGATGGCCTTGCGGCCACACCGACGACCGCGGAGACATTGCGCAACTACGCTGCTCGCACGGCGAAAGAAGAAGTGCGAGCAGCGAGCGAGCGCCCGGCGGACCCGGCCGCGAGCTTTTCCGGTGAGTGGTGGTCGGTGCCTCCGACACGGAGTTCGACTCGCTCGATGTTCGATGGCACCCCGGCGGGGCTGTGGTTCGTCGAGGACGACATGGGGTGGACGCGGGCGGTCTCGCGGCGCATGCCTGTTCCCGGCGGTGTTCGCGTGTACGAGATCGACGGCGCGCAGGCGTGGGCTCAGCTGTGCAGAGAGTCCCCCGTCGAGGTGACCGCGCAAAAGCGGCACGACTGGTACTCCACCACCGGCCGGGTCGGCCGATGGGTCATTCCCGACTGGCCGCGGGTGGCCGAGTACTACGACGGAATTCACCTCACCGTCTGCGGCTACCTTGCCGCAGCCGGGACGGCCATCGCCGTGGACGACGCCAGAGCGAGTGTCATCGCGGGATGGGCACCCGATGAAACCTATTGGCTCACCGACACCGCAGCCACCGACGGCGATGAGGCCGAGGTGTGGGTGTGCGACACCGACGGGGAGCACCCGAAGTGGACCGCGGAAAGGCCTCGCTGA
>Ga0163179_10003123_pt1 | contig 11337 bp, 7 predicted proteins | sample AtlANTMetagenome_FD_109643 | JGI IMG/M metagenome (GOLD analysis project Ga0163179, IMG submission 109643) | Marine eukaryotic phytoplankton communities from the Atlantic Ocean - Atlantic ANT 2 Metagenome | ecosystem: Environmental > Aquatic > Marine > Oceanic | place: North Atlantic Ocean... | reverse complement strand
TCAATGGTGTTCTCGTACGACAGCACCACCACATGAGAATTGGCACCGAGGATCTTGTCCTGAAGGTCCTGCTCGAAACCCGCCATTACACTAAGCACGACCACCAGGGCCCAGACGCCCAGAGTGACCCCAGCGATGGTCAGACCCGTCACAACAGAGACCCCTGCGCTTGCCTTTCGGCCACGCATGTAGCGGAGAGCCACAAAGGTCTCAAAGCGACCCCCGCGGCGTACCTGCTCGGTCTGACCCTGCAGGCGATCCGCCAGCGGCACGACGGCAAGGCGATAGACCAGGTGTTTAATAGTCCAGGCGAGGCCGTAGAGAGGCAACCATAAGGGGCTAAGCAATAAAACCACAGGACCCAACAGCAAAGGGATGGGACTCCTGGGAACAGAGCCTTTAAAAGGAAGACGGCCCAGATGAATCAGAAACGAGACGACGGTTTCAAGGGTAATAAACACAGGAAAGAGCGCCAGCGACAGAACAGCGAGCAGCACCTCACTGGCCTGATTTGGAAGCTCCACTGGTCGCCCGACATAGGCCTCGATGACGAACAGCAGTCCATCGCCACACATCTTCGCCATGGCCCAAACAAGCGCAAACGGCCCCCATACGGGGCTGCTGAGGAGCAAGAATGCTCGCAAGAATCCGCTCACTGCTCTCCTCTTGAAAACGCGCCGCGACCCTACGGCAACCCCCCTCGCAGGTCAATCATTCCCGCGCGCCCGCGAGGAATGAGTGATGATCCCCAAGGTATTGAGCGCGTGTTAGCATCCGCGCGGCTCAATCATGGAGGCTCTATGCGTTCGCATCTCTTGCTTCTCGTCATCACAGTGGGACTTCTGATCGGAACCGCCGGTTCAGCACGCGGGCAGGACGCCAGCCCTCACTACGACAAAGACCAGGTAACCGCTGCATCCAAGGCATTTCTGTCCGTGGCCGCAGACCTCCAAGAGGCCTACCTGCCCCTAGAGCAGAGCCTCAGTCGCACTGACTCGCTGCTCGCGGAGTTAGACCTGAATCTCGCCCTGAGCAAAGGGGCCGTAGATGCGGCTCAGCACAAGCTCTGGTCGGCTCGACTCGATGAACGATCCGGAGTTTTTGGCCCGGAGTTCGAGGCCATTCAGCTACGGATCCAAGAACTGGAAGCCGGCTTTGAGGTGAGCTTCCAGGGTGCCCTGGACCGTGCACTCACGAAGCTGAAGGCGGATGGCGTGGAGCCAGCACCTTGCGCTGCAAAGGCTGCCGGCATCGCCGCCATGGCGCCAGGATTCGCCAGCGGCAAAGCCAAGTGCCCGGGCGAAGACGTCTCGCTGAAGATTGCCTCTATGTGGGACAACGACCCGCAGCTGACAGCGCAACTCGCCGCACTCATTGAGCCAGCCTGGCCAGGCGTCACCAGCTACTCAGAATCAGCCCCAAGCGTAGCTACAGGGGGTTTTGCGGGGAACAACGACTGGCTCAGCCCAGCAAATCTTGGCGCCGCTATTCCCGAGGCCATCGAGCTCATCGACGCCATCGAACGAATGGCAGCCAAATCCCGCAATGCACTTCGCGCAAGCTATCAAGGGCTCGATCGCGAGGCGCCAGGCTTTAAGGAGCAGCGCCTGGCGGTCAGTGCGCTGGCGAAAGGGATCCGCTCTTTCTCCGAAGACGCAAAGAAGGCAGCTGGAGAAGCTCTCTTCGAGAGCCTCAATCGAGTTCGGCGAAAAGGCCGAAAAGCCGGCTGGAGCGAAGTAACGGTTTGCCTCAACCCAACTGGCTGGGAAGGCTGCAGCGGCACGGACCGAACAGATGATGTTGCCGAAGCTATGGTCGCGGACCGTAAGCTCCAAAAGGCCCTGGCTAAACTGCTTGAGGGCTTAGAGCCGCCGTCGGTTGAGCTGCCCTGAGTTCAGGCCTCCGCTTCGTCGGGGCGATCGGCCTGCTGTGAGAGCCAGGCCTCCATGAAGGGCAAGAGAGCACCATCTAGGACAGCGTCGACATTTCCCGTCTCGTGCTGGGTGCGAAGATCCTTGACCAGGCGATAGGGCGCCAACACATAGGAACGAATCTGACTGCCCCATTCAATCTTGTGTTTGGGTCCCGCCTTCTGTTCAGCTTCCGCCTGGGCCTGCTCCGAGTAGTAGTCATAGAGCCTGGCCTTTAGCACCTTCATGGCTGAGCTCTTGTTCTTGTGCTGGCTCCGCTCGTTCTGGCACTGCACAACGAGACCTGTCGGAAGGTGCGTAATGCGCACTGCCGAGTCGGTGGTGTTGACGTGCTGACCACCAGCACCTGAGGCGCGATAGGTGTCGATGCGTAGGTCCTTCTCGCTGATATCTACTTCAATCTCGCTGTTCACATCCGGATAGATAGCTACCGCTGCAAAGGCGGTCTGGCGACGCGCATTGGCGTCAAAAGGACTGATCCGGACCAGACGATGCACACCACCCTCACTACGCAGATAACCGAAAGCATATTCTCCCTCGACAGACAGCGTGGCTGATTTGATACCGGCCTCTTCACCATCTACTCGGTCAAGCAGGCTTACCTTAAACTCCTGTTTCTCGGCCCAGCGCATGTACATACGCAAGAGCATCTCGGTCCAATCCTGAGCATCTGTGCCGCCTGCGCCCGCATTGAGCTCGATGATGGCAGAGCTCTCATCTTCAGCGCCCCCCAGTAACGTGCGTAACTCCAGAGAAGCCAGCTCATTAGCTACATAGGCTGCAGCCTCTCGAGCCTCGTCACCGAGCTCGGGCTCGTCTTCTTCCTCTGCTAACTCAAGGGCAACTTCAGCATCCTCAAGACGAGAACGAAGGTCCTCCCAGGCGGTAATAACCTTCTCGAGGCTGACCTTATCGCGCAGCACCTTGCGAGCCACATCAGGCTCGTTCCAGAGTTCTGGGTCGTTAGCTCTATCGATCAGTGAATGGAGTTCTGACTCTTTGCCATCCAGGTCAAAGATGCCTCCGCAGACGAGTCAGTCGCTCAACCAACCCGTCCAGTGCTACTCGTACATCATCCAACATGGGGTATTCCTCGCCTAGGGGTCCTACTGAGAGGGCCTCAAGGTACCGACTCGACCCAGAGCCGTCCAGATCTGCTGCTCAGCCTCTTCCATCAGCAATCGCTCCTCCTCCTCGATATGGTCATGCCCAACCAGATGCAAGACACCATGAATAAGAAGAAAGAGAAGTTCATCTTCGACAGCCCAATCCCCTGGCCGCAGCCGGCTCTGGGCAGTCTCTATAGAGATAACAACATCGCCGAGCAGAGGTCCCTCATCCATGGGAAACGAGAGAACGTCTGTGGGGCGATCGACTCCGCGCCATCGAGCGTTCATCGGCAAAATCGTCGCATCATCTACAAGAAGAATGGAGAGTTGCAAGGGTTGAGCCCCCAGCGACTGGGTCTCATGTCGCTGGGACATAACATCAAGCAGCGAGAAGGCCGCTTCCCGTGTGGAAGCAAGCAAAGGGGCGGGTTCGTCGGCTTCACCCTGCCACGCGATGTCTACCTCATGCGCGCTCATTTCGTTGCTGATGAGTCGCCGCCGTCCTTCGCCGTCTCGTCGACCTCTCCTTCCTTGCTCAGCAAGTCAGCGTCGGCAGCATTCTGTGCGCTCAAGGGCCCCTCGGCCTGAAACTCCCGGGTCGCCGCTGTGACGTGATCAGGAGAAGGCGTATTAGAAGGAAACTCAAGGGTGATCGAGCCTTGCTTGCTCCGCCCGCGGGCATCTTGCGAAGGCAATGGATCTGGATATTGAACACGGTGATGGTGATAGCTCAAGACAGCTTGAACGAAGGTCTCTGAGACGACATGGAGATCCTTCAAGGTCAGGGGGCATTCATCGAGTTGACCATCGGCAATACAGTGATTGACGATCTTGGCGACCTGACCACGAACCGCTCCGGGAGTAATGTTCTGCAGAGAGCGGGTCGACGCCTCGACGCCATCGGCAAGCATCATCAGCCCTGCCTCACGAGTCTGGGGCTTAGGGCCTGGATAGCGATAGTCCATCTCATCTACTTCGCCCTTGCCCGGGTCTAGTTGTTCTACCGCCTTATTGTAGAAAAACGACACTCGTGAGGTCCCGTGATGCTGCGGAATCATATCGATGACGGGGCGAGGCAGACCATAGCTTCTCGCCAGCTCAACCCCCTCCTTCACATGATTGATTATCACCAGAGCTGACATGGACGGCGTGAGGCGATCGTGAGGGTTCACACCGCCTCGCTGGTTCTCTATGAAGTACTGAGGTTTAAGCATCTTGCCCAGATCGTGGAAGCAGGCACCCACACGAACCAGCAGAGAGTTTGCGTGAATGGCATCAGCCGCCGCTTCTGCAAGTGAGCCAACAACCATCGAGTGGTGATACGACCCAGGGGCCTTCACGGTCATTTCTCGCAGCAGCGGATGATTAAGACTGCTGAGTTCCAGCAAGCGACTCTCGGTAAGGAAGCCGATGCTCTCAAAGAGCGGCACGAGACCCAGCGCGAGGACCCCGGCAATGAGCCCCCCAGCGCAGGCGAAAAAGATGTGAATGGTCAGCCCTCGAAGGTTGTCTGCCCCGACCCAAGCTTCGCCGTGCAGTCCGAGATGATGAACCCCGCTGATCAGCACCACCATCGCTGCATTCACCAATGCAGCCATAGCACCCGCTCGAATCAGGCCACCGCGCTCTGACCGCTGACGAACGCTCCCTGCAGCCGCTATCGAGGACACCATGTAGAAGACCCCCAGCCACAAACCACCATCCATGATGATGGCGCAGACAAACGAAGCCACAACCGACCAGACCACGGTCGTCTCCGAGTTCATCAGCATTCGGACCATGATCCCGCCTACGGCAACGGGAACGAGATAGCCATAGGCAACCAAGGGCACCGTTGTGGGCAGGTTGGCGAGGCCCACAGCGACCGACTGCAGCAAAGCCGCAGCACTCGCCACGATCACAAGCAATACGGCCATCGAGAATAGTTCAGCAGTTCGACGACGAAACTTGCTGATAAAGCGCTGGGAGAACAGGCCCAGGAACCACAAAAACAGCAGCAGCAGCACAGTCAGAGCTCCAAAGTGCCGAAGCGGGCTATAGGCCTGCGCCTCCTTGCCCATTTGATCAATCACCAGCATGGTCCAGGCATCAAGGGCGTCACCCTCTCTGCAGATAACCTGTCCTGCCTGATAGGTTCTGGTCACTGGCTGGGTGCTGGCCGATGCGCGCTGTCTACGCACCGCCGTCTCGGACGCCTCAAAGCGCAAGTTCGGGGCGCACAACTGTTGAGCGATGTACGTAATGGTCTCGAGAACATGCGCCGGCCGATCGGCAAAATCAGCGGCCGAAGTACGCGCAATAAACCTGCGAGCATCATCGAGCACCCGCACCTGAGACAGGTCCTCAAGCCGAAACCCAGCGCTCTCGCTCCCCTCACTTCGCACCACGGCAATGGGGCCCTGCGCCGGGATGTTCTGACGATCGAGCGCCACGTATTCCATCATGGACGCGCGCACCAACTCCTTGATGTCCCGCTGTACGCTCTCAGCAAACTGCAGGGTCTGCAGGCTAGCTAAATCGGTGTCTCGTAAGGGTATTGCCAGCGTCTGTTCAAAGCGCAGCAATTCCTGTTCGAGCCGAGCAGGGTCCACTACTGACCTCGTTGTGGACTCAGGAACCAGGCTGCGAGTCCCTGAGATCCTATCCACAGCACCAACCGGCACCTGCCCCTGGGACAGAGAAGTCGTGGCGAGAAACTCTCGGACAGCCGCAAACGCTTTGTCGATACGCTCCAGTTGATTGCGCGCCAGAATCACGTCGTAGTCGAACACAGGGGCGGTTAGGGCAACCGACTGCAGTCGACGTTCCTCGGTAAGCTTGTGATCAACCACCTCGACTGTTGAACTGGCTCGAATATCCGAGGGGGAGATGTCACCTGCCTGAAGGCCCGCCACACCATCCAGGGGCATCCAGTCGACCATAAAAGCCGCAAGGGCAGCAGCGGTCACAAAGGCTATGAGAATGCGCGCCAGCCCGGTCGAATGAGGCTTGACCGTCTTATCGAGCCAACCCGAGAGGCCCTTGGCTTTGCCGAAACCGCTGTTGCCAAAGCGCTTACCGATCGACATCCGCTAGCGACCGTCGCTCTCCGCAGACTCATAGGCTGCGATGATGCGTCGCACCAGGGGGTGGCGAACTACATCGTGGCGTGAGAACTCCACGAAAGGGATCTCAGTGAGTCCTGAGAGAATCCTTCGCACTTCCATCAAACCCGAAGAGCGACCATGAGGAAGATCAACCTGAGTCACATCACCCGTGATGACTACTTTGCTCTCGACGCCAAGACGAGTGAGAAACATCTTCATCTGTTGGGGCGTCGTGTTTTGAGCCTCATCAAGAATGATAAACGCCTTACCAAGAGTCCGGCCGCGCATAAATGCCAGGGGCGCTACCTCAATGGTGCCTTGTTCCAGAAAGCGCTGGCACTTACCCGGCTCTATCATGTCGTGCAAGGCGTCATACAGAGGACGCAGATAGGGGTTAACCTTCTCGGCAAGATCTCCGGGTAAGAAGCCCAGTTTCTCGCCCGCTTCCACAGCGGGACGGGTAAGGATAATCCGCCGCACCTCCCCCGCTTGAAGGGCCGCAACAGCCATGGCCACCGCCAGATAGGTCTTGCCGGTTCCCGCCGGACCGATCCCAAAGACGATGTCATGGGCACGAATAGCATCAACGTACGACTTCTGGTTTGGCGACCGCGGCACTAAAGGCCGGCGACGGGCCGTGACCAGAATTGTATCGAGCATGAAATCGCGAATATCTCGGGCATCCCCGCGACGGACCATCTCAGCTGCATGGGCGATTTCCCAGCGTGTAAGCATCTGACCAGCTTTTAGGATCTCGAGAAGCTGCTCTAGCAGTCTTCCCGCAACAGCTCGTTGTTCCTGGTCGCCGGTCAACAGCAGCAGGTTGCCGCGCATATCAATCCGCACATCTAGAGCCTTCTCTATGCTCTTGAGATTCCGGCGCCCCTCGCCACTTAGTTCTGACAAAAGGCGTGACTCAGCCACCTCAATGCGGCTGATCTGCGGTTCCTGATCTGGATTCTCTTCGTCGCTTTGGGTGCGGATGTCGGGAGATCTCCAGGGGCGAAAAAGCTCGGCTAGAGTTTACCATGCGACGAATACAAGACGCGCAACTCTCAACGTTCAATAAAGATAAGAGTAATCACTAACGCCCCAACACCGTGATTCCCCATCGGTTCAGTAAGCCGAACGATGCCAACACCTATCTCTCGAAAGTTCGATTCAAGCGCGTGTGCGATCCGATCCACTCCGGTGGGATCCGCTGTAACCAGCAGATCGACTCCAACTCTACGTACGTTGAGATAGTGAAACCTCGCCTTCGATGCGATCTCTTTGCGTTCAACACGGCTTAAGGTCGCTGTCTTCGACCTAAGAACGCCCTGACTGGTATGCAGAGCAAGGTCGTCGAGTTTTTCACGCCCCCTAAGGGGCGCCAGTTCCAGTGCTTTGCGCCGGTTATTGATTCGATTGAGAATCGCTGAATGCCACTGATCGCCCGGACCATCAGCAAGAAGCTGGGCAAACACCTCTGAGGCGACTGCCGACCAGCGCCCCCTTGAATCGCGTTTGAGTACGACACCGACAGCGCCGGCGCTGACCTCCGGATCGAGAATGTTCGCTCGATGCGAGGGGCTCGCCATTAGAGCGGCGTGAACCTCTACAACGTTGGCTGCCACAGCAACGTTCTCGGTAGCGCGCAACGCAGTGACACCCTGCGATTCGATCCTGGTCAGCGCATTGCCAGAGGATGTCTCGTGACCGAATTGCTCACCCCGGCCCAGATCAGAAGCGTGGCGGCGAGCTGCTCGAGTCAATGCAGGCACTCGACGTAGCGCCAGAAGCCCCCTGCTCTGCCTGGTTTCCTGAATCAGCGACCACAGATGCTCTTCTGCAAGAGCCACATCGGCAGGCTCTGGAGCACGGTTGGGGCCAGATCGGGCACCAACCACCCAGGCTGCCGCGCCAGCATCGCCCAACGACGTATTGGCCGGGTTCCGCGCAACTGCTCGCTGCTTCTCTTTTGAAAGACCCTGAGAGCGATCAAGATACGGGTTATGAGCGAGCGGGGCGCTACCACCCGAGGGCTTCGTCTCAGATCTTGGCCTCAGCAATCCCGCCGAATCCTCTGGGGTCTCTCTACGCCATAGAGCGAGCACCTCGGGACCTCTTGGGCCGTCAGCCACAAGCTCCCATAGGCTGGTGCCCGCGCCGCCGACCGGTCGCGCGTCCGCTCTCCAGGAATTAAGATCGAAGTGCTCAGCGGTACGCGTCACCACGGTTCCATGCGGCGCAGTAATAAAGAGCCGTGGCTCACGGTACTCACCAGAGAGCGAAATATTCAGTGTCTTGTTCCTGGCTTGATGTAGCCCTGCGCCACTAACACGAGCGACTCTGCGAACAAGTACGAGGCCGACACCAACTCCACCTCGGGTCGGGGTGCTGGAGACAGCCAGGGTGTTGTAGCGAGACCAGGGAATAGACGAGTCCTCCAGAACCTTCATCACACCCTTGATAGCCTGGTCTGCAGACCCCTCAGGCACCACGAAAGAGATGGGGCTGAATTCAAAGTCAACGATGCCTTCGCGCCAGAGGCGGTCACGTACCGCACCTCGATCGGGAGGAACCGCTGCCGCCTGTGTCGCGAGCCAGGTTGCCACCCGATCAAGGCGCTGATCTGAGACAAGGACACGGCCGAGTTTACTGCTCACTAAGGAACGTAGCCCAAAGTCCTGGCCTGGGGCTGGCTGAGAAACAGCCGATCGCGACTTGGTGGACGACGCCCCCTGGGCTGGCAGCGACAGTGCCAGAAAAACGCTGGCAGCACAGAGCCCGGCCTTGATGCTGAATGCACGACGAGTCGCCGGATTAGAGAAGCTTGACTTCATTGGCTTGACCCGCGCATCAGGTCCCCGTATTAGAAATGCCAACCCCTCTGGGAGGGGTACAAGAATCGAGCCCGACACAACCTTTTTTACGGCAGAGCGAACTCAGCGAGAAACGTTCCGCCAATCTGGAGCCAGGCATGATCATCGGCGTACCCACAGAGATCAAGGCGCAAGAGTCACGAGTAGGCCTCGTACCCTCGGGAGTGAAGGCATTTACTGAGCGAGGCCACAAGGTTGTAGTCCAGGCTGGTGCTGGGCTCGGGGCCGGGCTGAGCGATGAAGAATTCGTCCGCCAGGGTGCTCAGATTTTGCCTGATGCTCCTGCAGTGTGGGGCGAGGCTGAGATGATCATCAAGGTAAAAGAGCCTGTTTCCAATGAGCGAGGAAATGAATTCTCGCACATGAAGCCCGGCCAACTGCTGTACACCTATCTACATCTCGCGCCGGCGCCTGAGCTAACTCACGCGCTGCTCGAGAAAGACGTCGTAGGTATTGCCTACGAGACCATTGAAGGTCGCGGCGGCAGCCTTCCTTTGCTGATCCCCATGTCCGAAGTAGCGGGTCGCATGTCTGTGCAGGCCGGTGCTGCTTGCCTTGAGGTGCCCCATGGTGGACGCGGAGTGTTGCTGGGTGGCGTGCCCGGAGTCGAGCCAGGCGTAGTGGTCATCATTGGCGCAGGGATTGTCGGTCGCAACGCCGCTCAAATGGCGGTAGGCCTTGGCGCAGAGGTTTGGATCCTCGACATCGACCTCGACAAGTTGAGGTACTGCGACGACATCTGGGGTTCTCGGGTTAAGACCCTTATGAGCAATCAACTCAACATCGAGAAGGCGCTCGGAAGAGCCGACCTTGTGGTCGGCGCCGTACTCATCCCAGGAGCCCGCGCTCCCCACCTGGTAACCCGAGACATGCTGTCGCTCATGAAGAAGGCTTCGGTGGTGGTAGACGTTGCTGTAGATCAAGGGGGCTGCGTCGAGACCACCCATCCAACGACCCACGCCGACCCCACCTATCTGGTCGATGAAATCGTTCATTATGGCGTCGCCAACATGCCAGGAGCGGTTGCCCGCACGTCTACCTTCGCACTCACCAACGCCACGCTGCCGTTTGGCCTGCGCCTGGCGGACATGGGCCTTGAAGAGGCGGTGAAGTCCACTCCAGGCCTGCGACCAGGTGTGAATGTCTACCGGGGAACAGTGACCTATCAAGCAGTCGCAGATGCTCTGGGCATGACCACTTCGCCTCTACCCTTTTAGGGCAGCAAAAACGATGCTCGGCGGCTAGGGCTTGGCTTCGTCAGTCCTGCCCGCTCTTACGTCGTTTGTAGAGCTTAGAGGCCTGACTGAACACAGCTGAGCTCACGTTGCGGTTAGAGGCGAGCTTCTGCAGGTCTTTGACGTGTAGAGAGTTCAGAAGATTAATAGCCGTTGGAATAGGCGTTTTGGGGTTACCCGCGAGGGCGACCTTGACCGGATACTTGCGCATGAACTCTCTGTTGCTCGTCAGCGCACGAATTACTTCCTCATGGATAGAACGATTCGTGGCGATGGATAGCACCTCTGAATCGGTGATCCGACCCGAGTTCACTACAGCACAGGCAACAATCTTGTTGGTGTCGCGAACCAGGACCTCTCTCACGCCCTTATTGGCCTTGTAAGAGAGCTTGATCTTCTCACCTACTGTCATGTCCTCGAGCTGCTGACGGAGGCTGACCTTTTTCTCATCGTCCATCTCCTCTTTATCGTCATCAGTAAAGTCTGCGTCGAAGCTGCCGCCTTCTTCGTTCAGGCTAAATGTGAAGTCCGTGTTCTGAACAGAGGTGCGTCCGCTCAAGTCGATGAGGGCCTCAGCGCCTTCGCCCTCCACATCTTTGGCGAGAAGCTTGGCGATCGCCGGGAGCTTGAACTCGCGACGCGCGCCGCTGCCATCGGCCCCCACTACAACTTCGCCGCCACCGAGCGCATAGGCCTCTTGAGAGCTGCCCATGGGTGGAGGAGCAAGAACTCCCCGGTGCACTTCGATCCCCCAGTCGGCCAATAGACCAGCTAGGGGATTCACCAGTCCTTCGACGACAGGGGGAGCGTCCACAGGCACAGCAGGGATGTAGACCTCACCCTCAAGAAAGTCCTTGGGTAGAGGTACACGTACGGGTTCCGCCAACGCCGAGGCCTGTTCAGTCGCCGTCTCGGCAGCAACTGCCGGCTCCGCTTCGGCGCCAGTAGCTTCAGCGTCTTTGGCCTCGTCCGACTCCCTCTGGCCATCCTCCGGCACAGCGGGTTCTGTCTCTTGCGAGCTGCCCTCAGGCTCCAGGTCCTCAATGTTGAGACCATACAGGCGCAGGAAGCTCTTGATTCGGTCAATGAGGGAAGCTGCTGCATTGGGATTA
>Ga0163179_10003121_pt1 | contig 11339 bp, 13 predicted proteins | sample AtlANTMetagenome_FD_109643 | JGI IMG/M metagenome (GOLD analysis project Ga0163179, IMG submission 109643) | Marine eukaryotic phytoplankton communities from the Atlantic Ocean - Atlantic ANT 2 Metagenome | ecosystem: Environmental > Aquatic > Marine > Oceanic | place: North Atlantic Ocean... | reverse complement strand
TATATTTAACTGCCACTTCTGTACATTAACATATAGGAACATTAAAGACGATCATAGTAGGGCTGAGGACAACTTATACACAGAACTGCTGGAAAACTATGAGAAGTGGGGTACTACAAACTATTCAATATCAGATGAGACGGTAAATGACTACACAGAAAAGATAGAAAGATTCGCAGGAGCCATTAGAAAGTTACCCTTTAGACCCAATATGGCAGGGTATATAAGGGGAGATTTACTCGTACATAAACATAAAGACTGGCAAGCAATCGAGGATATAGGGTTAAATACACAGTTCTACGGCATAGAATCGTTCCATAGACCCTCTGCTAGGGCCGTTGGCAAGGGTATGGAAACAGGTAAATTACAGGATGGACTGTTAGAATATAGGGATTATATGAAGTCCAAAGGACATTTCCAGGCACATTTAAGCCTAATAGCAGGCTTACCACACGAAACATTGGATACTCTGAGAGAAACTAAAAAATGGATAAATGAAAATTGGATTGGCCAATCATCTCAAATTATGCCGTTATGGATACCTGATCAATATAGACCCTATGAGGAACAAAGTAGATTTGCACAAGATCCTGAGAAGTACGGATTTCACAAAACAACAATGGCAGAAACAAGTAATGGATTCTGGGAAGACGGACCTCAGAAAAGATTTGGTAAACTATATGAAGGAATTAAATTTAGAGAAGAAGAACAGCAAGGAAAGGTTATATATAATACTGAAGAAAGCACATTTCAAGAAGAAATGTCTTTTATGAATTGGAAAAGTGATACTCTTAATTTGTACCAAGTGTTAAATTTTTTAGAACATGAGTGGTACACAGATGATGAACATATAATCAAAGAACCACCTTTACCGTTTTCATATCACAACTGGTTAATAGATCCTAAATACAAATGGGAAGATATGTCCAGGCCTAAAATGGAATTAGATTTACCTAAGGATTTAGCAGCAGACTTCATTAAAGATTATAAAAGGAAGAAGTTGAATGATAGTTAGAATAGAGTATGGTTCAAAAGACAAATGTATAGAAATAGATCTTTTGGATACGGTTGCAGCACAGAAATGGTTATATATTCTAAATGAAAATTTAAAACAATGTAATGAATGGAAATGTTATAGTAATCTTATAGCACAATATACTAAGGTAACAGCATCAGCACATTCTAAAAATGTAGCATATCAAAAAATATTAGCAGGTATAGAAGGATGTAATAAACATTCAGAAGGAGAGAAGTTTCCTTATACACCTAAGCCTAATATGAACTGGACAGAAACACAACTAATTCATAGAGCATTCACAATATCAATGACTACATTAAAAACATATAGTCATGATTTAGATGTATCTCAACTTATGAAACTAAAATTTTGTGATGTTAAAGAAAGACATGCACTAATGAAAAAGTGGACAAAAAGAACATTTACTATAAAAGATATAGATAAGTTTTTATATTATGGACATATGATTAATGATGGTATTCACGAGTATGAACCTCACCTGGTAAGTGAAAGATCACATGAATTAAAAGACGAAGGTTTTTATGGCGTACAAATATTTAATCATTGGAGAGATGCAACAAATAAGCAAGGCCTAATTGTATCTCCTTCAGAAGTAGAAACAAGTTATCAACATTTTTTAGATTGTGATGTTTATATAGATTCTAATATCTTTGGTAAACCATATTTAGACACATATTTAGAAAACGATCCGCCATTAGAATATGATGTAAACAATGTTGAAGTTATTTCAGGAGAGTTTTCAATGATTGTAGGAGATAGGGATATGAGAAAGAAATTTTTTACAGATTCACCCTATCAACGATGGATAGATAAAACAGAAACTTGGGCACCTGGAACTCCTATTCCTAAACATCTATTATTTCCTATTCCCTTAGGTAGAATTGTAGGATGTGATTTTGACTGGTTAGGGCCTAGAAAGGGTCAAAGTATAGAAGATTGGCAGAGTAATTGGCATGAAATAGTAAGGCAATCTCCTACAAGTGTTAGAGTAAAATGGCAATCAAATTACGAAAGTATTACAGTAGAAGATCCTATAAAAGTTTTTAAGGATTCTTTATATTGATATTCTAATTTGTATAAATACCAGTATAACTTAAAGAAGTGTAATATGGCATACGATAAGAAAAGATTAGACACTCTAGTTAGGCAAGGTTTAATGCCCGCTAAACAACTTCCTGTATTACACAGGGCTTTAGATAAGTTGAAAACAGGCCAACAACCTAATCCTTACGAACGGGAAGCACTATCCAAATTGATGGATAAAGTTATGGGCTTTCAGTTTGGAGACGATATTACTTATCAAAGAGCTAGATTACACACCCAAAAAACTAGATATCAAACCGAGGAGCAAAAAGTGGCAGAAGATAAAGAAAGCAAGGTCATAGTCCACGATGGCACCGAGGACGAGGCAGAGGCTAAAAAGAAGTCAAAAGAATCTAAAAAGAAAGATAAAGATGACAATGGCAAATCTGATATGTCCGAGGCTATGGGAAATAGACCTGCAGATAAAGAAGAGGGAGATAAGAAGTCTCCTAAACAGGGCGGATCTGAGGAACCAGCAGTAGGAGAATTATGTGGAGCACAGGATTCTAAACCTTCTATTAAAGAAGGCCTTATTTCAGACTTAGATTCAGAAGGCAAACGAGAAAGAGCAACAAGATTAATGAGAAAGAAAGGCAGAATTTCAAAAGAAAAACTTGCCAAAGCATTACCATCAGCTCTTAGAAAAGAAAAGCAAAAAGCCGGATTGTCAGAAGATATAATTAAATTCAATGAGCTTTATAAAGAGAATTTAGATAGAGCATTGGCTAATAATAAAGTAGACAATGTTAGAGACATTCCAGAAAAAATAAAACAAGATCTTTTCAAACATGTTGAAGAAGCAACATACTCAGGCAAACAAATTAAAATGGCCAAGGGTATTGCTTTTGATAAACGCTATAAAGGTGGCAACATGACAGGCGCAGCCAAACAAATGGAAAAGATTAAAAAAGGATTGTCAGATCATCCAGATGTTAGCAAGGCCTTGCGACAGGCTAACGAAGAAAAGATGGCAACCAAAGATCATGATGGCGATGGTAAAGTAGAATCAGGTAAAGATGAATATATGGGTTCTAAAGACAAAGCCATTAAAAAGGCTATGGCAAAGAGAAAAGGTTTAAAAGAATCTGTTCTTGATGTTATGTTAGGCAAATCAATTGATGTTTCAGATGAACCTTTAGTAACAGATCCTTCAATGGAACTGAACAAAGGAACAGGTAATCATTTTGATGAAGGTGCTAGAGAAGATGCTATGAGGGATATTAAAAGAGACTCAGGCAAAGGAATGGCACCTGTAAAGAAAGATCCTAAGCCAGGTAAGTCAAAACATGATGGTTCAGAGAACAAAGGACCTGCACACATAGTAGCGCAGTTACGAGGAGTTCTAGATCAAGGTGATAAACATGGTGGTGTTAAATTCCAAGATGGAAAAACACACAAAGTCTCAGTTAACCATGCTCATAAATTTTTAAATAAATATATGAGTGGTAAGCCAGCAGACAAATTAAAAATGCAGTCTCATGGACATGCATCACACGACAATTTTAAAAAACATTTAGACTAAGGAGAAAAATATGTCAGGTTGGGGTAATAAAGACGATAAGACATCAGCAGGTACAATAGCTATTACCACTGCTGGCGTGGTTACAGGTACATCAACAAACTTTGACCCAGAGCTTAATGTAGGAGATTTCCTTAAAGAAGCAGGCGGCCAAGAATTTATATGTACAGCAAGAACCAGCGACACAGCAGCAACAGTAGTTAAAGCAGATGGCGGATCAATAACAGCAGTAAGTGCTGGAACAAACTTTACTATTAGCGAGAAACCACAATTTGTGGGCGTTTACGCTGATGGTGGAACAATTGCAGTTGGAGATGTCTACGGCGTAGACGAAGACGAAACAGCAGCAGCTAAAGCGGATGGCAAAGGTATTGCACACGCAGGTTGGGTACATGCTAAAACAGTAGCATCAGGTCGTATAACGGCTGTTGATACTATTGGAGCAGACGACTCAGATAGAGCATTAGGAACATACATTCTAGATCCTGGAATGTACACTACATCAGCTTCTGGTGATGGTGCAAGATTCCAAATCGTTGTATCAACAGGCGGTGCAGCAGCAGTAACAGTACTGAACAAAGGTACAGGCTTTGTAAATAACGAAGATGTTACAGTAGCAGACGCACAAATAGGTGGCGGTGGAGCAGCCGCTTTAACTTTTAAAGTTAATGGAATTGAATCTAGAAAGCAATACGAAACATTAGTGGCAATGAGCGGTACTACTGCAGCTACAATGGGCGATGCTGAAGATACAGAATTCCCAGACAGTTAAGGAATAACTAATGGCAGACAGTAAACTATCTGAATTGACAGCTGCTACAGCAGCAGTTGCAGCAGACACAACATATTTGGTACAGAGTTCAACTTCTAAGCAAATAACAGTAGCTAATTTATTCGGAGCTATTGCTACACCAGCAAGGTTTACTGATGCCATTTGTATTCAGGATCATGATAGTATATCAGCAGTGGGAGCTATTGCAGTAACCTCTAATGTTACATATATCTCAGATCCAACAGCTGGTGGTACTTGTTCTATAGGAACAGGTACTGACGGCCAAATTAAAATTATTATAATGACTTCCAATAGTGGTAGCCACACCGTTCAATTAGGCGGTGCTAATGTTGCTAATACAATAAGTTTTGACGCAGCTGGGGAGAGCGCAACTTTATTATATGATACAGGATTATCTAAGTGGTACTTTATTGGAGGTAGCGCAACGGTATCCTAAAACATGACTGAACTTAATGATGATAACTTTTTGATCTTTGCTATTAAAAATTACCAAAATCCTTCATGTACGGGGATGGCGGAATTAGAAGATGATTTAAAAAGATTTAAATATTTAAAACGCTTGTTAAATAGATATACTAATACAGGCGAACCTAATGAAAGACTTATAATAAATCATCTTATATTATTATATAATGTATTTGGTAAGGCAACGACAGAGATGTTGTTTTTTAGATTAGAAGAAAAATATTGGTCTGATTTAAAAACTTACTTGGTGTTCTTAAATAGAATGCCACTTGAGGAGGCAGTTTCACAGGGTATTAATGTAAATATAGGTGTAACAACTCCACTTAACGAAGAATTAATTAAGATATTAAGGAAAATTTAATGAGTAGAGCGTTAGATGCAGTCATAGGCCTTAGGTTACTAAAATTACTTAGCACACCTATTCAAAAATCTAAAGCATTCCAAATGGGAATCATAGATGCTGACGGCAAGAAACTTAAAAATCCTGGTAACACAGCAGAAAAGAATGCCTACACATTATTAAATAGATTTGTTTTTAAGGTACAAAAAGCCTTAACTAGATCTTCAGATATGAATGCTAGAAGACTATTAACATTTGCAGCAGCAATGGCATTGTTAAAAGAATATAAAGATGACGATGATGAATTAGATGTAGCAGTATTATTAGAACTTTATATGAAAGACGAAAAGGTACAGCAGCAGGCTAGACTTTTAGAATCAAATGTGTTATCATTTAAAAATTACATAGACGAAGAGAATGGAGTAGGAGGAGGAGCAATTGCTGGAGTAGGAATTGGTCCACAAGGAGAACCAGGTGTTGATCCCAGATTAATGCCAATGGCCAGAAGAAAGAAGAAAAAGAAAAATGCCTCAAACAAGTAAATATGATAGAGAAATAGCAACAATTAAGGCTGATGTTGCTGCTATGGGACATTTGTTCCAAAAGTTAGATGATGCTATTGATAAAATAGGAACTGCAAGTGCAAACATTAGTTCTATTTTAGCGGTACACGATGAGCGAATAGACAATGCAGAGAAATTAGTAACCGAAAGGCGAAAGGAGTCCGCAGAGGCAGTCAAGGAACTTCATTCGCGAATAACAACAGCATCAAGGGAAAGAATGGAAGAACATAGACAAGTACAACAGGATATGAAAGAATCCGAATCAAAGATTTTAGACGCCATTAATGAATTGAGAAAGGATGTTAATCGAGAACAGGAACATCTTGAGCAAAGAATATCTAAATTAGAACAATGGAGATGGATACTTATAGGTGTCCTAATCGCCATATCGGCAGTGGTACCAAACATGGGTAAAATAGTATCCATGCTCGCCAATTAATCTTACCAAACGGTACACAAAACACTTGATATATACTTAACATGGTCGTATAATTACGAGTATGTTACACATTGATTTGAAATATATTAATATGGTGTCTCACCGTTTTGATAGATTCAAACGGAAGGATGACTATCTATTCAATTTCCGTTGCCCTATCTGTGGCGACAGTAGTACCAATAAGACTAAAGCTCGAGGCTACTTATATAAGAAAAAGAACGATATGTTCTATAAATGCCATAACTGTGGTGCTGGCACAACTTTTGGTGGATTATTGAAAGATACTGATCCTATGCTACATAAAGACTATGTACTAGAAAGATATAAAGCAGGTGTAGCAGGGCCTCGAGCTAATAAGACACCCAACTTCAGTGGTATGTTTTCTAAACCAGACTTTGGTGAAACAGGCAAATTGATAGATACGCTTATGGATAGAGTTGATAACTTAGAAGACGGCCACATGGCAGTGCAATACTGCAAAGGGAGGAAGATCCCTAGAGAGAAATGGAATAGGCTCTATCACATAGACGACATTTCTAAGATACATCAGTTGGCTCCTAAGTACAAAGATAGAATAAAAACTACAGAGCCTCGTCTTGCTATTCCTTTCTTCTCTGAACAAGGTAAGCTAACAGGATTAACATTAAGAGATTACGGTAACAATCCTTTACGCTATATTATGGTAAAAATAAATGAAAATTCTCCTACTATTTTTGGCTTAGATCATATAAGTAAAGATACACCAGTTAAAATTGTTGAAGGTCCTCTGGACAGTTTATTCTTAGATAACTGTATTGCAGCAGCAGGCGCTTCATTTAACAAAATTAATAGTTTAGGTTTAGACAATCCAATAATTATTGTGGATAATGAACCTAGAAACGAAACAATTTGTAAGGTGTTGCATAAAAACATACAGGAAGGCCACCATGTTGTAATATGGCCAGACAATATACAAGAAAAGGATATTAATGACATGGTAAAGGCAAATCTAGATGTTCAGGAAATTATAAATTATAATACATTCCAAAATTTAGAGGCAGAGTTAAAGTTTAGAACTTGGAGGAAATGTTGACATGAGCATTCATGATCCCGTTAATGAGCGAGATATACACCAAAGAAATATACACGATTTACAATCACAATTACAAGAAGCATATGTGAGAATAAATGCCTTAAATAATGAAGTGAACCAACTAAAACAAAGGATAAAAGATGGCAAAGGCAGTACATCACGGGATAACAGTTGACTTAGATAGAGATCAATTGTTTGATACACTAGGCTTACAAAGATTAAAAGAGTCTTATATGAAAGACGAGGAAGATTCTCCTCAAGAACGATTTGCTTATGTAAGCAATATGTTTGCATCTAATGAAGAGCATGCTCAAAGATTATATGAGTATAGCAGCAAACATTGGTTGTCCTATTCTACTCCCATATTATCTTATGGTAGATCTAAAAAGGGTATGCCTATATCTTGTTTTTTAAATTATATTAACGATACAGCGGAGGGTTTAGTTGAAAATCTTAGTGAAACTAATTGGCTTAGTATGCTTGGTGGCGGTGTTGGTATTGGGTTTGGTATCAGATCAAGCGACGATAAGTCTACTGGCGTGTTGTCTCATCTTAAGACTTATGATGCCTCTTGTCTCGCTTATAGGCAGGGTCGTACTAGACGTGGTAGTTATGCTACTTACCTTGATATTAGTCATCCAGATGTTTTAATGTTCCTCGAAATGAGGAAACCAACAGGCGATCCTAATATGAGATGCCTGAACTTACACCATGGTATAAACATTACAGATAATTTTATGCAAGTTATTGAAAGGTGTATGACAGATCCAGAGGCAGATGATGGTTGGAACTTAGTAGATCCTCATTCAGGCCTTATAAAAGAAACAGTATCTGCCAGAGAACTGTGGCAGAAAATATTAGAACTTAGAATGGAAACAGGCGAACCTTATATTCATTATATAGATCATAGTAACAATGCTATGAAGGATTTCCAAAAGGACAAAGGATTAAAGATACACCAATCTAATCTATGTTCTGAAATTATTTTGCCTACAAACGAAGAAAGAACAGCAGTGTGTTGTCTGTCCTCTGTAAATTTAGAGTACTATGACGCTTGGAGTAGACAACCACTATTTTTAAGAGATGTAGCAGAAATGCTAGATAATGTGCTAACATTCTTTATAGAGAATGCACCCAATCAAGTTAAAAGAGCAAAGTACTCGGCAATGCGTGAAAGGAGTATAGGAGTAGGGGCTTTAGGTTTCCATGCCTATCTTCAGAAGAACGGTTTGGCCTGGGAGAGTAACGAGGCAAAAGGTGCTAATCTTAGAATGTTCAGACACATAAGGAGTAAACTAGATGAAGCGAACTTATCGCTTGGAAAGGAGAGAGGAGAGGCTCCAGATGCTGAAGGGACGGGCTACCGTTTTTCTCATCTTATGGCTATTGCTCCTAACGCTTCCAGTAGTATTATTATGGGTAACACTTCTCCTAGTATTGAACCTTGGAGAGCTAATGCTTACCGTCAAGATACCTTATCAGGAGCATATCTCAACAAGAATAAGTACTTGGACGCAATCGTTACAGAGTATTGTGAGAAGCACCCGAGAACAAATTATGACGAGGTGTGGTCGTCGATTATAAGTAACGACGGCTCTGTACAACATTTGACACAATTATCAGATGAACAAAAGTCTATATTTAAAACATCTATGGAAATAGATCAGCGTTGGTTAATAGAACATGCAGCAGACAGGCAAATGTATATTGATCAAGCACAAAGTCTTAACCTATTCTTTAGGCCAGATGTTAATATAGCATATCTACATGCAGTACATTTTCTAGCATGGAAGTCAGGAGTTAAGACATTGTATTACTGTCGTTCAGAAAAATTAGGCAAAGCTGACAAAGTAAGTAAGCGTATTGAACGAGAAATTATACAAGAACTAGACATGACAGCTATTGCAGATGGAGAATGTTTGGCATGCGAGGGATAAAGTATAAGACCATAACAGACGGAGATGGTAATTACTTTCCTCGTCATGATATAGATTATACAAATTGGAATGAAAGTATAGCACTATTTGGTGACTCTACAACTTATGGACAATATCTCAATACAGGAGATAGACTTCATGAAGTAATAACAACAGAAAGGCCAGTAAATAACTTTGGCTATCCTGCAGAGAGTAATTTTCATATATTTAAGAAATTTACGCAGGCAGTAGCAGAACATGGTATGCCTTGGGGAGTAGTAGTAGGCTACTCTAGTCCTTGGAGGATGGCTCTTATAAGAGAGGAAGATGATGTAGTAGATACCATGGGTTGGTGGACAGATCCTTATACAAAAGATCAAGAGGCAGCTACAAAGTATTTAGAAAAATGTAAAAAGACATTGTTAGGACAAACTGTAGATATAAAGAATGCAATGAGAATAATGTGTAGGGATATAAACTATTTTGAATGGACTGTATTTGTAAAAGGTGGTTTTTATTCTGATGTATATCAAATGGGAGACTGGCCAGATGTTGCTAGTGATGGCAACCACCCTGGCCCTAAAACAATATTAAAACTTGCTGAGGAAATTAAAAAAGAATGGCACTTAATAGCAGATTAGTTCCTACAGACGGAACAATAGGAGTAGTAGTATCAGGAGGATTTGATAGTACACTTTTATTCTTTATGTTATATGGTATATGTTTAGAAAGAGGACAAAAGATTGTTCCTTTTACAGTACCTAAAAATGATGGTGCTTTAACCTATGCTACTAGAATGTTAGAATGGATTGCCAGATGTTATGAAATAAAACAACCTGCTACTATTGTTGTTAATAATAAAGGTGTTGATTGGAGTAAAGACGATTACCAAGGTGATGAAGTAGCTAGGCAATTAATAGATGGTATAAAAGAGATAATGGACTTAGGATTGGCTGATTATGTGTTTACAGGTGTTAATGAATATCCACCTAATCATGAGACATTATGTTCTTATCATATACCAGGTCCTAGGAATTTAGCAAGGGATAGTGATGCAGAATATAATGGTAGAAAAATAAAAGACTTTATTTTCCAACCTTTTGCAGATTTAACTAAAAAGGATCTTGTACAAATAGCATTTGAACAAGGTTGTTTAGAAGACATTATGTTTTTATCTCATAGCTGTGTAGAACAAATTAGAGGTAGATGTGGAGAATGTTTTTGGTGTAAAGAAAGAGCATGGGGATTTGAACAAGCAGGATTTTTAGATAGAGGAACACAATGAGAAAATCTAGTCAAAATATACTAGGTTTTGATATGCCTGGCCAACTGTATGATGTTTACAAACTACCAGAAGTAGGAACACTATTAGAAATAGGAACATTACAAGGTAAATCAGCAGTAGCATGGGCTGAGGCATTTGAAAAATGTAATAAGATGTGGGAAATTATTACAGTTGACAATTACAATGATTTTAAACTAGAAGGCTTTGAACATTTACATACAACGGGCAAAGAGCAAGAACAAATAGTAAAAGAAAACTTAGAGGGTTGGGATAATATTTATCATATGAAAGGTACATTTCCAATCAATATAAAACCTGGACAACCTACTGTATTATTTTATGATGGAGATCATTCTATGAATATGGTAAAACAAGCATTAGATACTTATAGTGGTGTAAAATATATCTATGTAGATGATTACAACTTTCCTGGAACAAAGCAGGCAGTGGATGAACATATATTAGAACATAATAAGAAATTAACATTAATAGATGGAATAGCATTTATTACAGACAAAGAGGAATACAATGGTGGCAAAACTTAAATTAACAGACGAAAGGAATTACTTTAAGCCGTTCTCATACCCATGGGCGTATGAGGCATGGCTAAAACACGAACAATCTCATTGGTTGCATACAGAAGTACCTATGGCAGATGATGTAAAGGACTGGAAAGATAAATTAAATGATCCTGAAAAGGCCTTCCTAACAAACATATTTAGATTCTTTGTACAAGGAGATATTGATGTGGCAGGTGGTTATGTAAATAATTATCTCCCATATTTCCCACAACCAGAAGTTCGTATGATGTTATCAGGATTTGCT